>MPLX02348738.1_pt1 | contig 22405 bp, 18 predicted proteins | sample 1617341 | NCBI WGS metagenome assembly MPLX02 (sample SAMN05944804, study PRJNA350692) | marine metagenome | biome: marine; feature: ODZ; material: water; isolation source: 120 m water sample filtered on 0.2 um supor filter | place: Pacific Ocean | collected 2012-04-08 | depth 120m m | reverse complement strand
CTATGGTTACATTGTGCCGTGCTGCATGACCGCTCTGCAATTCCCCCAATCTTGCTACAATTTTGCTGTTGTCCAGGAGGGCTTTTGCGTTGCGGTTAATCGACGATGGCTTCTGGTGGACTTGCACCGATAAAATGCCGGGCTATTCGTTTCATTTTCCAAAACAATCGCCGACAACAACCGGCCAAAATCCTTACCGCCGTTCAAAGTGCAACGGCGATAACTGTAAAACCTTTCAGGGTCGGCGCATGTGTCCATACCCAAACCTTCTACGGAAGCCAAATTCAGTTTTGCCAGCCTTTTTTCCACGTATTCTGTCAAGTCAAAAAGATAGTGATTGTCTTTCGATGACGTAACAAAAAATCCTTCGTTAGCTTTATCTTCGTCGATAAAATCCCGATGGAATTCCGGTCCCACTTCGTAGGACACCTGGGCGATGCAAGGCCCAACCGCGGCGGATATGTTTCCAGGTGTCGCGCCGAGGGCCACCATTTCCTGGACGCATGACTCAAGAATGCCAGAGCGAGCACCCTTCCAGCCGGCATGAGCCGCGCCGATAATCCGGGCTGTTCCATCGGCAAACAAAACAGGCGCACAGTCGGCGGTCAGAATACCCAACGCTACGTTTGGCTTTTCACTCGCCATGGCGTCGGCTTCGGGTGCGTCCTCGCGGACCCAGGGAGTGTCAACGGATACTGAACGCGCAGAATGAACCTGATAGGCGGTCACCAGTTTGCTGTTTTTAGCGCCCAGGCGCTCCAGCGCAAGGCGGCGATTTTCAGTGATATTTTCCGGATGATCATCGGAACCGAAACCACAATTCAGCCCACCCATATTACCATCACCGCTGACCCCGCCTCTGCGGGTGAAAAATCCGTGGCGGATACCCTTAAGGCCCGAAAGGTTGGATGCTTTCAACATGGCGGCATTATGCTTTTTTTACGAACCCTGGGGGAAGTGGCAAAACGACGCTTTTTTTGATGCAAATAGAGTGAAAGAAGATGAGTTACGCGGCCTTGCTTCGTTCATTCGGAACGGAAATCACTGTCCTTGATCAGATCCGTCCTGAAAAAGATACCAGTTTGTCAAAAGACCTGTCCTGTTACATTTTGAAAATAGCCAGGCTCGGTGGCTATCTCGCACAGACCAGTGACCCACCACCGGGTAATTGAAAGCCGGTTGTTTATGGAATGGACCGGTGCTGCTTCCAGTTTACCGGGCAAACCGAACGGCACCTTCCAGGTCTTCCTTTAAATCATCAACGTCTTCAAGCCCGACCGACAGCCGGATCAGGCCGTCGGTTATGCCCATGCTGGCGCGCTCTTCATCGCTCAGGCGTTGATGGGTGGTTGTAGCGGGGTGGGTGATCAGGCTTTTTGAATCACCCAGGTTGTTCGAGATATCGATGATATCGACGCCGTTGAGGAACCTGAACGCGCCGTCGCGTCCACCCGGAACTTCAAAAGCGACGATGGTGGAGCCGCTTTTCATCTGTCTGGATGCCAGTTTGAACTGCGGGTGACTGGTGAGGCCCGGATAAAGAACCCGCTCGATTCCGTTTAACCCTTCCATGAACTGGGCAATTTCCAACGCGTTGGCGGACATTTTACTGACCCTGAGATTAAGTGTTTCAAGGCCCTTCAATTGCAGCCAGGCGTTAAACGGGCTGGTCGATGGGCCGGTGTTGCGCAGAAACGGCTTCAGCTTTTCTTTGGCGAATTTCTCGTCGTTGGTCAGGATGGCCCCGCCCATCGCGCGGCCTTGCCCGTCAATGTGCTTGGTTGACGAATAAGTGACGATATCGGCGCCCAGCTTAAGCGGGCTTTGCAGGATCGGGGTGGCGAACACATTGTCGATGACGACCAGCGCACCGGCCTTGTGAGCCAGTTCGGACACAGCCGTGATATCGATGATTTCAAGGGTCGGGTTCGACGGCGTTTCGATGAAAACCGCGTTGGTCGGCTGCGACAGGACTTGCGCCCATTGATCCAGGTCCGTTCCATCAACCAGCACGCCTTCGATCCCGTAGGTGGGCAGCAGTTGGGTGATGATGTAATGACACGAGCCGAACAGGGCGCGCGAGGCCACCACCCGGTCACCGGCTTTCAACATGCAGCCCAGGGCGGCGAAGACCGCGGCCATGCCGCTGGCCGTTGAACTGCAATACGCTGCGCCTTCCAGCAGGCCCAAACGTTCTTCGAACATGGCGACCGTCGGGTTGGCGTAGCGCGAATAGATAAATCGGTCCTTGTCGCCCTTGAAGGCCTGTTCGGCTTCTTCGGGGGATTCGTAAACGTAACCCGACGTCATATACAGCGCTTCGCTGGTTTCATCGAATTGGGAGCGCTCCTGGCCACCGCGTACAAGTCGGGTCGCGGCTCGCCAATTGCCTGAATCTTTTTTGTTGGTCCCCATTGGGTGTCTCTCTTTCTGCGTCTCCATGTCCAAAATCAGGGCGGCGGACATTAAAAAAAGCCCTAACAGCTTTGGTCAGGGCTCTTACAGAGCGCCGACCTTTTAGCGTTTTTTAACGTGGTCGCAAGCTGGTCGTGCAAATCACCACATAAGTCATCATCTAACGGCGGAAGCCCAAAAAGTCAAGGAATTAGGTGTGAAAATACTTCAGGAATAGCTATATCAAATTACGTCACCATCTATACTGATATCAATCGATATTGATTCTTAGGAACTGTGATGAGCGACCTTTCGAAAACGGATGATCTTTTTTTTAATCGCGCCGGCATGGATCGAGACCGGGTTGAACGCCTGACTGAAGACGCGTTGAGCGGGGCCGACGATGGCGAGTTGTATCTTGAGTATAGCCAGTCGGAAGCCGTGGTTTTCGATGACGGTCAGTTGAAGAATGCCAGCTTCAATACCTCGCAGGGTTTTGGACTGCGCGCGGTCTCGGGCGAGGTGACGGGATATTCCCACGCCTCGGAGCTTGGCGAAGAAGCCATCAAGCGAGCCGGTGAAACGGTCAAGACGGTCCATGCGGGTCACGGTGGCACCTTGGCCGCACCGCCGGGGGGGACCAATGCCCAGCTATATATCGATGACAATCCACTAGGCCTGGTTTATTTTGAAACCAAGGTGAAACTTTTGGCCGATATGGACGCCTATGCCCGCTCCAGGGACGAGCGTGTCGCGCAAGTTTCCGCATCGCTGACTGGCAGTTGGCAGGCCATTCAGGTGTTGCGTCCCGATGAGGTGCGGGCCGGGGACATCCGCCCGTTGGTGCGCCTGAACGTCACCATCATGACGGCTCAGGGGGATCGCATGGGAACCGGCAGTTACGGCACCGGTGGTCGGGTCGGCTACGATGAATACCTGAAACCAGAAACCTGGAAGATGGCCGTGGACGAGGCCCTGCGTCTGGCGCTGGTGAACATGGAATCGGTTCCGGCCCCGGCGGGTGAAATGGACGTGGTACTGGGTTCGGGTTGGCCGGGAATTTTGCTGCATGAAGCCATTGGGCACGGCCTGGAAGGTGATTTTAACCGCAAAAAGACATCCGCCTTTTCAGGCCTGCTGGGCGAGCGGGTTGCGGCTCCCGGCGTCACTGTCGTTGACGATGGCACGATCACCGATCGCCGTGGGTCATTGACCATCGACGACGAAGGGACGCCAGCGCAAAAAACCGTATTGATCGAAGACGGCATCCTGAAAGGCTATATGCAGGATCGCATGAACGCCCGCCTGATGGGGGTGGAATCGACCGGTAACGGGCGTCGCCAAAGCTACGCCCACGCGCCAATCCCGCGCATGACCAACACCTATATGCCATCTGGCGACCATGATCCGCAGGAAATTCTGAAATCGGTAAAAAGGGGTCTGTACGCGACCAACTTTGGCGGCGGTCAGGTCGATATCACGTCGGGCAAGTTCGTCTTCACCTGTACCGAAGCCTATATGGTGGAAGACGGAAAAATCGCCGCGCCCGTCAAGGGGGCGACGCTTATCGGCAACGGCCCGGACGTGCTGACCCGTGTCTCGATGATTGGCGATGATATGGCGCTGGACCCAGGTGTTGGCACTTGCGGAAAAGATGGGCAGGGGGTTCCCTGCGGCGTTGGACAGCCGACGATCCGGATCGATGGGCTAACCGTCGGGGGAACGGCGGCGTAGGCCGTTCAGTATGCGTATTCCTTGAATATCGGGTCGATATTCTTGCGCCATCTGCGCTCATAAGCGCACAGCAAATCTTCCGCCGGGGTAAAGCCGGATTCTGCGATCTGGAAGAGAGGGTTCAGGAAGTGGGTTTCATCAAGCCCGACACCGTCAAGAACACCCCGCCTGGACAGGCCTTCATGGGAAATTTCCAGGGCATCAAGGGCAAGATCGCCGACCGTGACATTGCGAAACGGCGTGTTTAATGCCTGTCTGGGGACTTCATCACGTAAGGTCTGGTGTTCTTCGGCCGTCCAATCCTTGATCATATCCCAGGCGGCTTCGCGGGCTTGATCGTCATAAAGCAGTCCGACCCAAAAAGCGGGCAGGGCGCACAGTCTGTTCCAGGGGCCGCCATCAGCGCCGCGCATCTCAAGAAATTTTTTCAAACGGACTTCCGGGAAAGCGACGGTCAAATGATCTTCCCAGTCTTTCAGGGTCGGAACCTCGCCGGGCAGGGCGGGCAAGGTTCCATTCATGAAATCCTTAAAGGATTGTCCCGATGCATCGATATAATCGCCATTTCGGTAAACGAAATACATCGGCATATCGAGCATGTAATCCACATAGCGCTCAAACCCAAAACCCTCTTCAAAGACAAACGGCAGGGTGCCGCAACGGTCCGGGTCGGTATCGGTCCAGATGTGGCTGCGGTAGCTAAGAAAACCCGAAGGCTTGCCGTTCCTGAAAGGTGAATTGGCCCAAAGGGCCGTCGCGATGGGTTGCAGGGCCAGGGAGATGCGGAACATCTTGACCATTGTGCTTTCCGAATCAAAATCCAGATTGACCTGAACGGTGCAGGTCGATTGCATCATGTCCAGGCCCAGGGATCCGACCTTCGGCATGTATTCGCGCATGATTTTATAGCGGGACTTGGGCATCCACGGGGCCTGTTCGCGCGGCCATTTTGGCTGGTAGCCAAGCCCGATAAAACCGATGCCCAGTTCCCTGGCGACACCCTTGACCTGTTTCATGTGTTCGGCAACCTCGGAACAGGTCTGGTGAATATTTTCCAGCGGCGCGCCGGAAAGCTCGACCTGCCCCGCCGGTTCCAGGGTAATGGAACTGTTGTCAGGTTTTGTCAGGGCGATGGGACGGCCGTTTTCCAGTACTGGTTCCCAGCCGAATTTAACCAGTCCTTCCAAAAGAGCGCGAACCCCTGCTTCGCCTTCGTATTCCAGTTGGCTCAAATCGCTTAGGTGATAGGCGAATTTTTCATGCTCGGTGCCAATACGCCAATTCCCGGGCGGCTTGCAGCCGGATTCCATGTATTCGACCAGCGTACTTTTATCGGTAATGGGCTCACCTGTGGGGGCGCTATCTGCAGGCATTGAAAAAGTATCCGTTGTTAAAGCGGGGTTCGAATTCCCAGTCTCCGGTTATGGCCTGAAAGCAAGACAAGGCCGCGATGGTCGCCGTTTCCGCGCGTAGAACGCGCGGCCCCAAACCGACCTTGGTAACAAAGGGTCGATCAAGAAGCCGTGAGGGGTGATATATTCATCGTTGCGCGCCGCTTCAAGGGTGTCCTTAAGAGAATTCCCGCCGCCTGTTTCATCGGGCGCCAGAAGATTGCGTCACTGTTTCCCGGCGATGGGTGCCAGGCTGAAGGGGTTTGCGTGTATTTTGAAACAAGGTGCCGTAAATAACGGAACCGGTATTGTGCAGTTGCGAACATTGACTTGCCTGAACGGGTAGGCTAAACGATTTAGGCAGTGAATGTTCTTGTTTTTGTATCTTTATCTGTGCCCATTGAGGCGTCAAGGGACCAAAATGATCAATATTTTCCCATGTCGATAGACAATATACCGCAGGGAATAGAAAATGCGCGGCCGCTTTCGCCGCATCTTCAAATTTATGACAAGCAAATCACGTCGGTGCTGTCGATTCTGCATCGATTTACGGGCGTGATCCTTTCTTTCGGGGCGGTCTTCCTGATTTACTGGCTTTCAGCCGCAGCGTATGGACCGGACGCTTTTGCCCGCGCACAGGGCTTTATGGGATCCTGGTTTGGCCAACTGATGCTACTTGGCATGATATTCTCTCTTTATTTTCACCTGGCCAACGGCATCCGACACCTGTTCTGGGATGCCGGTCTTGGTTTCGAATTGCCAATCCTGCGCACAACGGGGAAGCTTGTGGTTGCCTTTTCTGTGATTGCAACTGCGCTGAGCGCGGTCGTCGCTTACTCAAGCGCAGGAAATATGTAGGGAGATGCCAAAGATGGATATGCGCACCCCCCTCGCTCAGGCTCGCGGGCTTGGTCCGGCCAAAAGCGGAGGAACCTCCCATTGGTGGGCACAGCGGCTGACTTCGCTGGCGCTGATACCTTTGATGCTGTGGTTCGTTTTTGCCGCAATCGGGCTTATTGGCGCTGACCATGCGGCCTTTGTGGCCTGGGTGTCCGAACCCGGCACCGTTCTGTTACTGGTGCTGACCATTGTTAGCCTTTTTTATCATATTGAACAGGGAATGCAGGTCGTCGTTGAAGATTATCTTCATGGCGGGGCTGCCAGGGTGGCGACCCTGATTCTCGTCAAAGCCTTCTCATACATTGGCGGGATAGCGTGTTTGCTTGCTGTGTTTCGCGTCGCTTTCGGAAGTTAATTGATAATGTCATCTGAAACCAAGGCTTATGAAATAACGGAACATAATCATGACGTCCTCGTCATCGGCGCCGGCGGCGCTGGTCTTCGCGCGACGCTGGGCATGTCCGACGGCGGTTTGAAAACCGCCTGTATCACCAAGGTCTTCCCGACCCGTTCTCACACCGTCGCCGCCCAGGGCGGCATCGGTGCGTCGCTTGGCAACATGGCCGAAGATAACTGGCAGTGGCACATGTACGACACCGTCAAAGGATCGGACTGGCTGGGCGATCAGGACGCCATCGAATATATGTGCCGCGAAGCGGTGCCGGCGGTTCACGAACTGGAACATTTCGGCGTACCCTTTTCGCGCACCGAAGAAGGCAAAATTTACCAGCGTCCGTTTGGCGGGCACATGCGCAATTTCGGCGAAGCGCCGGTGCAACGCGCCTGTGCGGCTGCTGACAGAACCGGCCACGCCATCCTTCATACGCTTTATCAACAGTCCTTAAAGCGCGGTGCGGAGTTCTTTGTCGAATATGTCGTTATCGATCTCTTGATGGACGATGACGGAGCGTGCTGCGGTTGTCTGGCCTGGAATCTGGATGATGGAACGATGCATCGTTTCAACGCCCAGACGACGGTAATGGCGACCGGCGGATACGGTCGCGCCTATTTTTCATGCACGTCGGCCCATACCTGCACCGGCGACGGCAACGCCATGGTAGCCCGCGCGGGCCTGCCATTGCAGGACCACGAATTCGTTCAGTTCCACCCGACCGGCATGTACGGCTCGGGCTGCCTGATTACCGAAGGCGCGCGCGGGGAAGGCGGCTATTTGACCAATTCCGCCGGTGAGCGCTTCATGGAACGCTATGCGCCCACGGCCAAGGATCTGGCCTCGCGCGACGTGGTGTCGCGGGCAATGACCGTTGAAATCAGGGAAGGCCGGGGTGTTGGTGATGAAGACGATCATATCTTCCTGCACCTTGAGCATCTGGGTTCGGATCTGTTGTTGGAACGCCTGCCGGGCATTACGGAATCGGCGCAAATCTTTACCGGCGTAGACGCTACTCGCGAGCCGATCCCGGTCCTGCCGACGGTTCATTACAACATGGGCGGTATTCCGACCAACTATCACGGCGAGGTTCTGCGCCCAACCGAAAGCGATCCTGACGGCGTTGTTCCGGGCATGATGGCGATTGGCGAATGCGCCTGTGCCTCGGTCCATGGTGCCAACAGGCTGGGCACTAACTCGCTGTTGGATATAGTTGTCTTCGGTCGCGCCGCAGCCCTTCGCGCAGTTGACACCCTGGAGGCGGGCGCGAAGCCCAGGAACGCACCGGAATCGCAAACCGAAAAAGCGCTCGATCGTTTTGACAGGCTGCGCCATGCCAATGGGTCGCTTCCGACCAGCGAAATCAGGGGCGAGTTGCAACGCGCCATGCAGCGTGACGCCGCCGTTTTCCGGACCCGGGAAACCATGGAAGAAGGCCGCACAAAGGTCGATCAGATCGTTCAGTCAGTCGAACAGATCAAGGTTTCTGACCGCTCGTTGATCTGGAATTCCGATCTGGTTGAATCCCTGGAGCTTGAAAATCTCCTGGCCTGCGCCCAGGCGACCATTCATAGCGCCGTCGCTCGCCAGGAAAGTCGCGGCGCCCATGCCCGTGAAGACTTCCCGGATCGGGATGATGAAAACTGGATGAAACATTCACTGGCCTGGATCGATGACAAGGGCAAGGTGACTTTGGGTTATCGCCCCGTTCACACCTGGACGTTGAGCGACGACGTGGACTACATCGAACCGGCAGCGCGGGTGTATTAAAATGGTTGAACTTAATCTCCCGGCAAATTCCACCGTCAACACCGGCAACTCTTATAAGGCGCCTGAGGGCTCGACACGTGTCAGAACGTTCAAGGTCTATCGCTACGATCCTGACAGCGGCGACAATCCGCGCCTGGACACGTTCGAGGTTGATCTTGATAAATGTGGTCCGATGGTTCTGGACGCCCTGGTTAAAATCAAGAATGAAATGGACCCTACCCTGACCTTCCGTCGGTCTTGTCGAGAAGGGGTTTGCGGGTCGTGCGCTTTTAACATTGATGGCACCAATACGCTGGCCTGCACCAAGGCGATTTCCGATATCAAGGGAGACATCAATATCTATCCATTGCCGCACATGCCGGTAATCAAGGACCTTGTGCCCGATTTGTCCCAGCCCTACGCACAGTATACGTCGATCAGGCCCTGGCTAACGGCGGATACCGCCGCGCCTGATTGCGAAAGACTGCAAAGCCCCGAAGAACGCGCCAGGCTGGACGGCCTTTGGGAGTGCATCCTGTGTTTCTGCTGCCAGACCAGTTGCCCCAGTTACTGGTGGAATGGCGACCGCTATCTGGGCCCCGCCATTTTGTTGCAGGCCTATCGCTGGATCGCCGATTCCCGTGACGAGGTGACGGGCGAGCGCCTGGATGACCTTGATGATCCGTTCAAACTGTATCGCTGTCACACGATTATGAACTGCACCAACACCTGCCCCAAGGGTCTGAATCCCGGCAAGGCAATCGCAGAAATCAAGAAATCGCTGGTCGCTCGCCAGTAGCCTTAAAAGACACAAGCCGATGAACTTATATGCCATTTTAGGCGCGGGACTGCGGGTTCAGGGGCTTATCGCCAGGGCAGACAGTCACGTTTGCACCAGTCGCCAGGCACAAACTTTGACATGGAATTCCATGATCCCTAAATTTACATTAATCGGGTGAATAACCACGTGAACTCATAAAAGAAGCGCTGCATGATCGAAGGCCCGCTGAACGACTATCGCCTCAAGATACGGGATGGAGAACTGGAATCCGATCCGGCGCAGGCGCTCGCCATCGAAAAACTGCAAAGCCTGCATCATGCCCTGACGCTGTATGAACAGGACAGCGGCCAGAAAGGCTGGAAGGATCGTTTCGGTTTGGGTCGCAGGCGCGAGGAACCGCCACAGGGTCTGTACATGTTTGGTGGTGTCGGGCGTGGCAAATCCATGCTGATGGACCTGTTTTTCAGTACCGCGCCCGTCAAGAATAAGCGCCGCGTTCATTTTCATGCCTTCATGCAACAGGTTCACACCCGCCTGAACGAATATCGTAAGTGGAAGGGCCGGGGCGACGACCCTATTCCACCTATCGCCATGCGATTTGCCGAAGAAGCAACTCTGTTGTGCTTCGATGAATTTCAGGTTCACGACATAGCCGACGCAATGATATTGAGCCGCCTGTTTGAAACCCTGTTCGAAGAAGGCGTCGTCGTTGTCGCCACGTCAAACAGGCCCCCGAAAGATTTGTATAAAAACGGCTTGCAACGGGCTTTGTTCCTGCCGTTTATCGACCTGATCGAGAAAAAGCTCGACCTGCTAATGCTGGATGGGCATACGGATTACCGTCAGGAAACGATTCGTCAGGCCGGAGTTTATTTGACGCCTCATGACAAGAAAGCCGGGGTTGCCCTGGATCGCCTGTTTGAACGCCTGACCAACGACACCGACGAACCGGAAGAAGCGGTCGTTGTGAATGGCCGTGAATTGGAATTTCCCAAGGCGGCTGACGGCGTCGCCTTGATCGGATTTGATCAACTTTGCGGTTCCGCCATGGGGCCAGCTGATTATCTGGCGATTGCCCAACACTTCCATACCTTGATTTTGCCGGGTATCCCGCAAATGGGCCCGGAAAACCGGGACAAGGCCAAGCGTTTCGTCACCCTGATTGATGCCCTGTATGAAGGTGGCGCGAACCTGATTTGTTCGGCTGATGCACTTCCTTCCGAACTTTACACCAAAGGGGATGGCTCTTTCGAGTTTGAACGGACGGCTTCTCGGCTGATGGAAATGCAGTCCGAGGAATATCTGGGCCGGGAACACGCCACCTGAAAACCTTCTCATAACCCTTGTGTCAGCCCGTGTTCACGACTAAATCAGGGGGGTATTCTAGATTTCTGGAGACCAGTATTGTCCGATACCGTCGTTTTGCCCGAAACAGCCGTTTCAAACAACCTGCCCGCTGGTCTTGGCCTGAAGGAAGAAATCAACCGGCTCAGGCGTGAAAAGAACGCCATTATCCTGGCGCATTATTATCAGGATTTCGAAATTCAGGATATTGCGGACTATGTCGGCGATTCTTTGGACCTGTCGCGCAAAGCAGCTGAAACGAATGCGGATGTCATCGTTTTCTGTGGCGTACGCTTCATGTGCGAGGTAGCAAAAATTGTTAATCCTGCCCGCACCGTGTTGTTGCCCGATGCGGATGCCGGCTGTTCCCTGGAAGAAGATTGCGGTGCGGAAGAATTTGGAAATTGGCGTGACGCCCATCCGAACCATATCTCGCTGACCTATATTAACTGCTCGGCCGAGGTAAAGGCGCTTTCCGATATCATCGTCACCTCGTCAAACGCCGAGGCAATCATCAACCAATTACCGAAGAACCAACCGATCCTGTTTGCGCCAGACCGTCATTTGGGCAATTTCCTGAAAAAGAAAACCGGTCGCGAGGACATGGTTCTGTGGCCGGGAAGCTGCATCGTGCACGAGGAATTTTCCGAAGAACTTTTGCTACAGTTGAAGGCTGAACATAAAAAAGCCAGTGTCGCCGCGCATCCGGAATGTCCGGACAGCATCCTTGAATTGGCGGATTACATAGGTTCGACCAAGGGGATTTTGAACTTCGTCGCGACGGACCCGTCAAAAGAATTCATCATCGCCACCGAACCCCACATCATCCACCAGATGCAAAAAGACAACCCGGAAAAGAACTTCATCGCCGCACCGGGTGTTAGTGAAGCCCGCGACGTAGGTGCCTGTCCGTGCACCCATTGTCCCTACATGGCCCTGAACTCTATGGAAAAGCTCTATCTGGCGATGGTCAATAATGCGCCGCGAATCGAAATGGATGAAGAATTGCGTCTTCGCGCCCTGAAGCCCATTGAGCGAATGCTCGATATGTCGCCGAAAGCCACGGCCCCGCAAGCAGCGGAATAAAGACGTCATGGGGGCCGACCAGGATTCCATCAATCGACTTATCGATGCCGCCCTTGAAGAGGATATCGGCCAGGGTGACCTGACGTCCGCTGCGACGTTGGGCGAGGACACTCGCCTCAATTTGGTAATGGCGACCCGTGAGGATATTTCCGTCGCTGGTCTGGATATTGCCGAACAGATATTTCGCCGTCTTGCCCCGGAAGCGAACATTCAGTCTCTTGTCAGCGATGGCGACCGGGTTTCCCGCGGCGCACTACTTATGACCCTTGAAGGTCCGGCCCGCGGCCTGCTGAGCGCGGAACGCTCGGCCCTGAACACTGTTCAGATGCTGTCCGGCATCGCCACGGAAACCCGCCGCTATGTGGACGCCATCGACGGTACCGGGGCGGTGCTGCTTGATACCCGTAAAACCATTCCCGGCCTGCGCGCCCTGTCCAAGTACGCGACACGCATGGGCGGTGCCACTAATCATCGTATGCGCCTTGATGACGGGGTGCTGATCAAGGACAACCATATCGCCGTCACCGGCAGTGTCGCCAATGCCGTTGAATTGTCGAAAAAGGCGGGCCTGAAGAATATTGAAGTGGAATGCGATACCCTGGATCAGGTTGTCGAGGCGCTGGATGCCGGGACCGACAAAATCCTGCTTGATAATATGAACAACGATCAACTGCGAAGCGCGGTCGAAGTGACGGCCGGCCGCATTCCACTGGAGGCTTCGGGCGGGGTCAATCTGGCAACTGTTCGCGCCATTGCTGAAACGGGCGTCAATTTCATTTCCGTCGGGCGTATCACCCAATCATCACCCGCCGTTGATATTGGCCTTGATCTGAACGCGTAACCCGCCAAGTCACTATTTATTCTTAAAAGTATATATATGACAACACTTTCAGGTAGGTTAGACTTGCCCCTGGGTTGAATACACGGTACTTAAATAACGTTATATTGCGCTGCGGCATAATTGGTCGCAGATACTCATACAAAGACAGAAATTTAGTAAAGGAACGGGTACATGGCACGCAACAAGATCGCCCTCATCGGCGCCGGCAATATTGGTGGAACACTTGCACATCTCGCAGGACTTAAAGAATTGGGAGATGTCGTTCTTTTCGACATTGTTGAAGGCATTCCGCAGGGCAAGGCGCTGGACTTGGCGGAATCTTCTCCGGTTGAAGGTTTTGATTGCGCCATCAAGGGCGCCAACAGATACACCGCCCTCAAGGGTTCCGATGTTGTCATCGTAACAGCTGGCGTCGCCCGCAAGCCTGGCATGAGCCGTGACGATCTCCTTGGCATCAACACGTCCGTCATGGAATCGGTCGGCAAAGGTATCAAGAAAAACTGCCCGAACGCATTTGTCATCTGTGTCACCAACCCGCTGGATGCGATGGTTTGGGTTCTGCGCAAAGCTTCCGGCCTGCCACACAACAAGGTGGTCGGCATGGCGGGCGTTCTCGATTCAGCCCGCTTCCGCTATTTCCTGTCCGAAGAATTCAAGGTGTCCATCAAGGACGTTTCCGCATTTGTCCTTGGCGGTCATGGCGACACCATGGTGCCGCTGCCCCGTTATTCCTCGGTCGGTGGTATTCCGCTGCCCGATCTGGTCAACATGAAGTGGACGACTCAGAAGCGTATCGACGAAATTGTCCAGCGTACCCGCGATGGCGGTGCGGAAATCGTTGGCCTGCTGAAAACCGGTTCCGCATTCTATGCCCCGGCCAGTTCCGCCATTCAGATGGCCGAAGCTTATTTGTATGATCAGAAACGCGTCTTGCCGTGCGCCGCATACCTGAAGGGCCAGTATGGCGTTAAAGGCATGTATGTGGGTGTTCCTGTCGTTATCGGCGCCAAGGGCGTCGAGCGCATTGTTGAAATCAAGCTCGACAAGACGGAAAAAGCCGGTTTCAATAAATCCGTCCGCGCCGTTCAAGGCCTGATTAAGACCATTCTTGGCCTGAAGAAGAAGGCGGCGGCAGCGGCCAATGCCGAAACGACAAAAACCGCCCCGGCCAGGAAAAAGGCGCCTGTGGCCAGGAAAAAGGCACCTGTTAAAAGGAAGGCCGCACCGAAAAAAGCAGTTGTGAAAAAAGTGGTGGCAAAAAAAGCCCCGGTAAAAAAAGCTCCAGCCAAGAAAGCCCCGGCTAGAAAGGCTGCTGCCAAAAAGAAATAATTCTCAGGGAAAATGATGGACCGAAAGGTTCTTTCAACTGGAGACTTAAAGAAATCCAATGAATATTCATGAGTATCAGGCTAAACAGTTATTGGCTGAATTCGGGGTTACCGTACCCCGCGGGGGGGTCGCCTACACGTCGCCCGAAGCTGAAACTATCGCCAGGGAACTGGGTGGACCGGTTTGGGTCGTAAAATCACAAATTCACGCAGGTGGGCGCGGTGCCGGTAAATTTGCCGACAACCCGGACGGAAAAGGCGGCGTTCGCGTCGTCAAGTCCATCGACGAGGTTAAGGATAGCGTCGGTGATATGCTGGGCCATATTCTGGTCACCAAGCAGACCGGCAAAGCGGGCAAGGAGGTCAAGCGCGTCTACATCGAAGAAGGCTGCGATATCGCGCGCGAACTGTACATGTCAATGTTGATCGACCGCGGCACGTCGCGCATAACCTTGATGGCGTCGACAGAAGGCGGCATGGAAATCGAGGAAGTCGCCGAAGCGACGCCTGAGAAAATTCTTAAAGTCAGCATCGATCCGGCGACCGGTATGCTGCCATTTCATGCCCGTCGAATCGCGTTTGGACTTGGCCTTGAAGGCAAGCAGATTGGGGTTGCAACCAAGTTTATGCTGGCCCTTTATGATGCTTTCATCAAGCTGGACTCGTCGATGATGGAAATTAATCCGCTGGTCGTTACCGGCGATGGGGACGTCATCGCGCTGGACGCCAAGATGAACTTCGACGACAACGCCCTGTTCCGTCACAAAGACATTGAAGAACTGCGCGACGAAGACGAAGAAGACCCGGCCGAACTGGAAGCCGCCCGCCACGAATTAAACTACATCAAGCTGGACGGCAACATCGGTTGCATGGTGAACGGTGCAGGCCTCGCAATGTCTACCATGGACATCATCAAACTGTTCGGTGGCGATCCCGCCAACTTCCTGGACGTTGGTGGCGGGGCCACCAGGGAACGCGTCACCGCCGCTTTCAAACTGATTTTGTCCGATGCCAACGTCGAAGGCATTCTGGTCAACATCTTCGGTGGCATCATGCGTTGCGATGTCATTGCCGAAGGCGTTGTCGCCGCGGCCCGCGAGGCCAGCCTCAACGTACCGCTTGTGGTTCGCCTTGAGGGCACCAACGTAGAACTGGGCAAGAAGATCCTTGATGAATCGGGTCTCGCCATTATTTCAGCCGATGATCTGGCCGATGCGGCCGAGAAAATCGTTAAAGCCGTGAAGGAGGCTTAAAGCCAATGGCCGTACTCGTTGATTCAAACACTAAAGTCATTTGCCAGGGGTTCACCGGAGCCCAGGGCACATTCCACTCCGAGCAGGCCATCGCCTATGGCACCCAGATGGTCGGCGGCGTTACGCCCGGTAAGGGCGGCACCACCCATTTGGACCTACCGGTTTTCGATACCGTTGCCGATGCGGCCCATGGTACCGGCGCAACTGCTACCGTTATCTATGTGCCGCCGCCGTTTGCGGGCGATGCTATTGTCGAAGCCATTGACGCCGAATTGCCGCTGATCATTTGCATCACCGAAGGCATTCCGGTTCTGGATATGGTCAAGGTCAAACGGGCCCTGGAAGGCTCTTCCTCGCGGCTGGTTGGCCCAAATTGCCCCGGCGTCATCACCCCGGGTGAATGTAAGATTGGTATTATGCCGGGTCACATTCACACCCGTGGCACCGTTGGCATCGTGTCGCGTTCGGGCACGTTGACCTATGAAGCAGTAGCGCAAACCACCGCGGCTGGCCTGGGTCAGACTACTTGCATCGGTATTGGCGGCGATCCCGTCAATGGCACCAACTTTGTCGACTGCCTGGAAATGTTCCTGGGCGACAATGAAACCGAATCCATCGTGATGATCGGTGAAATTGGTGGAACGGCTGAAGAAGAAGCCGCCGACTTCATCAAACAGTCGAAAACCAAAAAACCGGTAGTCGGTTTTATTGCTGGCATGACTGCTCCTCCGGGCCGTCGCATGGGTCATGCGGGTGCGATTATTTCCGGTGGCAAGGGAACCGCTGCGGATAAGGTGGACGCCCTGAAAAGCGCCGGTATTCACGTCGCTGATTCACCGGCGTCAATCGGTTCGACCATGGTCAAGGTCCTCGGTGGATGAGAAAGTAGTCAGCTAGTCTTAAAGGGGGGCGGGTTTTTAAGATCCGCATGGAAAGAGCACGATGGCATCGTCACTCGATAGTTTTCTGTCCGGTACCAATGCAACTTATGTTGCCGAGCTCTATGCGCGGTTTCTCGAAAATCCAAATTCCGTCGATTCCGGTTGGGTAAAGTTTTTCACCGAACTGGCCGATGATCGTCGTGAAGTTCTGGACGAGCTAAATGGCGCCAGCTGGGCGTCAGCGGTATCCGGCGTTATCGGATCCAACGGTGGCATGTCAGCGGAAGACGTCGCCGCATCATTTGACCGGCCAGCGGCTCCGGGCGACGGTCCTTCACCTGCTGAAATGATGGGCGGCGGCCTGCCGACCATGGCACGTGGGCTGGATGGTCGCGCGAACGCCGACAAAATCCGTCAGGCGACACTGGATTCCATCAACGCCTTGATGATGATCAGGGTCTACCGTGTACGCGGCCATTTGATCGCCAACTTCGATCCCTTGGGGCTGGAAGGCAAGGCCCTGCATCCGGAACTCGATCCGAAGTCTTACGGCTTCCATGAAGCTGACATGGACAGGCCCATTTTCATCAACAATGTGCTCGGCCTGGAAACGGCGACGCCGCGCGAGATCCTCAAGGTTCTTCGGGAAACCTATTGTTCATCCATCGGCGTCGAGTTCATGCACATGCAGGAACCGGAAGAACGTTCCTGGATTCAGCGTCGCATCGAAGGCGCGCATAACCACACAAAATTCACCTTCAAGGGTAAAAAGTTCATTTACCAACGTCTTGTCGAAGCTGAAGGGTTTGAACAGTTCCTGGATAAAAAATACACCGGCACCAAACGTTTCGGCCTGGATGGTGGTGAAAGCCTGATAGCCGCGCTTGAGCAAATTCTTAAACGCAGCGGTCAGTTGGGTGTCAACGAAGTCGTTCTGGGCATGCCCCACCGTGGCCGTTTAAATGTGCTGGCTTCGATCATGAACAAACCCTACATGGCGATGTTCGCGGAATTCATGGGCCTTGCATCCAGGCCTGACGACATCATGGGTTCCGGCGACGTTAAATATCATCTGGGGACTTCCGCTGATCGCGTTTTTGATGGACACACGGTTCATCTTTCATTGACCGCTAACCCTTCGCATCTGGAGGCCGTTAACACGGTTGTTCTGGGCAAGGTGCGCGCCAAGCAGGAAAAGATCGGCGACGAGGATCGCAAAATCATTATGGGTCTGCTGATGCATGGGGACGCCGCTTTCGCCGGACAGGGACTGGTTCCCGAGACCCTTGATTTGTCGCAACTCAAGGGTTACCGCACTGGCGGTACGGTGCATTTCATCGTCAACAACCAGATCGGCTTTACCACCGCGCCGACCAAATCGCGCTCGTCACCGTACCCTTCGGATATCGCAAAAGGTATCCAGGCGCCGATTTTCCATGTGAACGGCGATGACCCTGAAGCGGTCGTTCACGTCGCCAGGATCGCCTCCGAATTTCGTCACGAGTTCAATCGCGATGTGGTCATTGACATGTTCTGTTATCGCCGTCATGGCCATAACGAGGGTGACGAGCCGATGTTCACCCAGCCGATCATGTACAAGGCGATCAAGAAGCACCCCACCACCCGCGATATCTACGCCCGGCAGCTGGAGCGTGAAGGCGTACTTGCAAAAGGTGAGGCCCAGAACATCATGCAGGCCTTCGATAGCGAACTTGAAAAGGATTTTGAAGCCGCTACTGGCTACAAACCCAACAAGGCCGATTGGCTTGAGGGCCAATGGAAAGGACTGGTGCAGTTAACCGGCGAGGAAGAATTACAGAATCACGAGTCGTCGGCATCGATAGAATTGTTGAACGAAGTCGGTCTGGCGATCTCAAGCGTTCCTGAAGATTTCGAGTTGAACAAAAAAATTGTCCGTCAGTTGAACGCTAAACGCGCGATGATTGAAAACGGCAAGGGCATAGATTGGGCGACAGCGGAAGCGCTTGCCTTCGGTACTTTGCTGATAGAAGGAACCGGCGTACGCCTGTCTGGTCAGGATTGTGGTCGCGGAACTTTCTCGCACAGGCATTGCGTACTGGTCGATCAAAGAAACGAAAACCGCTATTTTCCGTTAAGCGAAATTCGCGATGGTCAGGCCCAGTTCGAGGTTATGGACAGTCCGCTTTCGGAGGCGGGCGTATTGGGTTTTGAATACGGGTATTCCCTTGCAGATCCACACACGCTGGTGTTGTGGGAAGCCCAGTTCGGCGACTTCGCCAATGGTGCGCAGGTCATCATCGATCAGTTTATCGCTTCGGGTGAATCAAAATGGCTCAGGATGTCAGCCGTTTGCATGTTGTTGCCGCACGGCTTTGAAGGGCAGGGACCGGAGCATTCCTCGGCCAGGCCGGAGCGTTATTTGCAACTGTGCGCCGAAGACAACATGCAGGTCGTCAACATCACCACCCCGGCTAATTATTTCCATGCGCTCAGACGTCAAATGCGGCGAAACTTCCGCAAACCCCTGATCGTCATGTCGCCAAAATCCCTGCTGCGTCACAAGCTGGTGGTTTCCAGCATGGGCGAAATGGGTCCCGATACCCACTTCCGCCGCGTCATTCCGGAAATTGACAACCTGGCCCTGGATAAGAACGTTCGCCGTATCGTTATTTGCAGCGGTAAAATCTATTACGACCTGTTACAGGCCCGGCGCGACGCCAAAATTGACGACGTCGCCATTGTTCGTGTCGAGCAACTTTATCCGTGGCCGGGTACGTCGCTTTATAAGCAACTTAATCGCTATTCAAACGCTGAAGTCGTCTGGACTCAGGAAGAACCGGCCAACATGGGCTCCTGGTTCTTCGTTTATCCGCGCCTGCTTTCCATGTTTGACAAACTTGACGGCGTTAATAAACGGCCTGTCTTTATTGGCCGTAATGCGGCGGCGTCTCCGGCCACCGGTTTTGCAAAAGTCCACAAACAGGAACAGGATGAAATCATCGAACGTTCCCTGAATGTGGCGATTGATGATCTACCGCAACCGTTTACGCGGAGCGGCTATTAATGCGTAGTAAGAAATTTTCAATTAATCCAATTCAGACATTGAGGATGACATGGCGACGGAAATAAAAGTACCCACCCTGGGAGAATCCGTGACCGAGGCCACCGTTGCGAAGTGGATGAAATCGGTTGGTGACGCGGTTGCGGCCGATGAACCGCTGGTTGAACTTGAAACCGACAAGGTGACGCTTGAAGTCAACGCCCCTGCGACTGGTACCTTAAGCGACATCGTCGCCGATGAAGGTGCTGAAGTTGAAGTCGGTGCCTTGCTGGGCGTGTTGGCGGAAGGTGCTGGCGCTCCTCCAGTTGCGGCCCCTGCCGCTGCAACTGAGCCTGCCCCGGCTTCGCCTGGCACAGCAACGCAGACGCTTTCTCCCGCCGTTCGCAAGCTGATCGAAAAAAATAATCTGGATGCTATGTCCATCCCGGCCACCGGCAAGGGCGGGCGTTTGGTCAAGGGTGACGTGCTTGCTTTTATGGAAAGTGGCGGTGCCGTCGCCGCTCCGGCTCAGGCTTCTGCTCCTGCTGTTGCCACACCCGCACCGGCTGCGGCAAGCTATCCGACCCGCCCGGTCGGTCCGCGCGAAGAAAAAGTCCGCATGACCCGACTGCGCAAGATGGTCGCATCACGTTTGAAGGAAGCCCAGAACACGGCAGCCATGTTGACGACCTTCAACGAAGTCGACATGACCGAAGTGATGGCCCTGCGCGCCAGGTACAAAGATATCTTCGAGAAAAAGCACGGCGTTAAAGTCGGCTTCATGTCCCTGTTCATCAAAGCCTGTGTTGTCGCCCTGCGCGAATTCCCGGCCATCAATGCCGAGATAAGCGGCGACGATATCATTTACAAGAACTACTACGACATTGGTGTCGCCGTCGGCTCCCCACAAGGTCTGGTCGTTCCGGTTTTGCGCGATGCGGATGCTTCCAGCTTTGCCGATATAGAAGCCCAGATCGGCGAATTCGGTGGCCGCGCCCGTGATGGCAAGTTGACCATGGATGAAATGATGGGCGGCTCCTTCACCATCACCAATGGCGGTATTTTTGGCTCACTGCAATCGACGCCGATCCTGAACCCGCCGCAGTCGGGTATCCTGGGTATGCACAAAATTCAGCAGCGCCCCATGGTCATGCCCGACGGTTCGATCGAAGCACGCCCGATGATGTATCTGGCGCTATCCTATGACCACCGTATCGTCGATGGCCGCGAGGCGGTCTCGTTCCTGGTCAGGGTCAAGGATTGCATCGAAGATCCACAGCGCATCATGCTGGATACCTAAAAACAAGAGGACGAAAAAATGAGCGACCCCTATGACGTTATTGTTGTCGGTGGCGGCCCCGGTGGATATGTCTGCGCTATCCGCGCCGCTCAACTGGGCCTGAAAACCGCCTGTGTCGAAAAACGCGGATCGCTTGGCGGCACCTGCCTGAACGTCGGCTGTATTCCCTCGAAGGCGTTGCTGCAATCTTCCCATCACTATGAGGTGGCCAGCGAAGAATTTGCCGCCCATGGGGTAAAGACCGGCAAGGTGTCGCTTGATTTGAAAACCATGATGGGCCGCAAGGACAAGGTTGTCGATGACCTGACCAAGGGCATTGAATTCCTGTTCAGGAAAAACAAAGTCGACTACATCATCGGCGAAGGCGTTATCACCGCCGCCGATACGGTTGAAGTCAAACCGGCTTCTGGCAGTAAAGGCAAAAACCAAACCCTGAAGACGGAAAATATCGTCATCGCTACCGGTTCCGACGTCGCCCCACTGCCGGGCGTGAAGATTGACGAAAAGCAGATCGTCAGTTCGACTGGGGCGCTGGCTTTGGGAAGTGTGCCTAAATCCATGGTCGTCGTTGGTGGCGGTGTAATCGGTCTGGAACTTGGTTCTGTCTGGCGTCGCCTGGGGGCTGAAGTCACTGTCGTTGAATTTCTGGATAACATCCTGCCCGGAATGGACGGCGAGGTGGTCAGGCAAATAACCCGAACCATGAAAAAGCAGGGTATGAAGTTCAAGTTGAAAGCCAAGGTGACTTCCGCCAAAGCCGCCAAGGGCGACGTAACCCTGGGCATTGAGCCTCGCGATGGCGGGACGGCCGAAAAGATCAAGGCCGATGTCGTTCTGGTCGCCATCGGTCGCCGTCCCTATAGCGATGGGCTGGGACTGGACAAAGCCGGCGTCGCAATGGATGGACGTGGCTTCATTACGGTCGATCACGACCTGCAAACAAACATACCCGGCATTTTTGCGATCGGGGATGTTATCGGCGGTGCCATGCTGGCTCACAAGGCGGAAGAAGAAGGTATTGCGGTGGCGGAATCTCTGGCCGGTCAGTCCGGCCACGTCAACTATGACGTCATTCCTGGCGTCGTCTACACCTGGCCAGAAGTCGCGTCCCTGGGCAAGACCGAGGAATCACTAAAAGAAGCCGGAGTGGATTACAGTGTTGGCAAATTCCCTTTCAGCGCCAATTCCCGCGCCCGCGCCATTGCGGATAGCGAAGGCTTCGTCAAGGTTCTGGCCGACGCTAAAACCGACAAGGTCCTGGGTGTGCACATCGTCGGCCCGGCTGCTGGCGACTTGATTCAGGAAGCGGTTTCGGTGATGGAATTTGGCGGCTCAAGCGAAGATATCGCCCGCACCTGCCACGCCCATCCTGGACTTTCCGAGGCTGTCAAAGAAGCAGCCCTTGCCGTTAATGGTCGCGCTATCCATATGTAGGTAGCGTACTTCAATAAATAGGCACGTCCGGGTGTGTTTTTTGTTTCTCCGAGACGTAAAATAAGGGTAGTAGACCCCAATGTTTGAGCTTCCAGTGTTCTGAATCATCTAAATTAGAGGGTACAGGTTTTTCAGTTTGGTGTGAGGTGGTCCCAGAAAATCGGACAGTGAGTTAAGGTGTATTCCTCCGTTATTCGGCGGAATACACCTTAACTTCGCTGCCAAACTGTCCAACTATGTGGGACCACCTCATAGCTCGTATGCTCTCATTCTATACCCTTAGTTTTCCCGCTCAAATTGGTCTTTGTTATATTTATATACAAAATATTTATTCCAAAATGAAATAAAGCCAATCCTCCATAAAATGTAACCAATTTTTCCTAGTATTACAGAAAAATCCATATATCTAAGATGGCCAACGGCCCTATGAAATAAATAAATTGCTCTAACAATAGCTAATGTTATTGGGTATTGTTTCTGTTCTTGGTGAGTTAAGGTCAAATCTGGTGTTTGGGCCATCTGAATCAAGCGGCGACCAGATCGGTTTGTGTTACCTCGACACCGTCTTTGAACTTT
>MPLX02282157.1_pt1 | contig 22485 bp, 21 predicted proteins | sample 1617341 | NCBI WGS metagenome assembly MPLX02 (sample SAMN05944804, study PRJNA350692) | marine metagenome | biome: marine; feature: ODZ; material: water; isolation source: 120 m water sample filtered on 0.2 um supor filter | place: Pacific Ocean | collected 2012-04-08 | depth 120m m | reverse complement strand
CGCCGTGAAACTCTGCGAACCCACCACCGCTCTTGATGCCCCTCTGGTAGGCCCCAAGGTTGTCGCCCACAATGTCCTGAGCCCTACCGTTGACATGGTCGGAATTGCTCGCTCCGAGGGCATAGTTACGGTACCCGGATGTAATCGTGCGTTTGCCGGGAAGCCCTCCGCTGATGCGATCGTGTGCTGCAAGAGTGCCAGCCAGGTTGCTTGAGGTGTCACCCATGGGATGCTTTGTGTCGCTCCCCAGTTTGGCAACGAGGTCCTGGACAGAAACTTCGAACGTTCCCACACTCTCGCCGAACGACGTAGCGAACGTGGCCATTTTCGCGTCCGTGAGTGCGGCAGTGTCTTTGCCTTCCCTTGCCTCCACCAGGTCTCTAACGGTACCCGTACCCAGAATCCGATCGAGGGCGTTTTGCAGTTGGAGCACCCCCTCGGTCGTGAGGTCACCCTGATCGTCCCTCAGGTTCGTCCCTCGCTCCAATGTGAGAGTCTCTTCGAACAATCTGCTGAGTTCGTTCTGCGCCTCTCCGCTCATGCCGGCCATGACGCTCGAGAAGTCCCCGCTGAAGGTGCCCTGAAGGCCTTGCCCCATCAGGTTGCTAATTATGTGTTGAGTGAGGGTCTCTATCTTGGCGGGGTCGAATTTGTCCATCTGGGCCGTGAGTGTGGCCTGGATTAGTGGGTCCTGGAAGAGGTGCCCAAGGCCATACATGGATCCGAGTTCGCCGTTTTCACCAACCTGAGTAAATGCTGCTCCTTTCAGTCCTCCCCCATACAAAGTATTGATCATGGACGTTGCGGCCATCATGTTACCGCCGGAAAGATCCGTGGCGAAACCCATCTGCTCGTTGAGGAAGTCAAGAACCACTTTCTGGCCTTCTACCGTTGTTGGGTCTAGTTCCCCAGAATCGGCAAGTTCCTTGAAGGCTCTGGCACTCTCGTCCATGCCAATTTCGCCTTCGATCTTCTGGAGCGCCGTACCGAAGGTGTCGTATGTCGCGTTCATGATTTCTTGGAAGACGTTATTAATATCGTCCCGAGTTTTCATCAACGCACCAGAGAGTTTCTTCATCATCTCTGTAGTGCCTTCAGTTGCGTCATACAGGTTGACACCTACGGTGTCTGCCATTTTGAGAAGTTCCTCTTCTGAAACATTAAACATGTCCGTCATGTGTTCCATGCGGTTGGTGTACTTGTTCAGAACCATTTCTGCCACACCGTGATGCTTTGTTACTTCTGGCAGCATTTTATCCAGGAAGTCGAATGGTAGTTTGAGGGCCTCCTCGTATTCCTCTATCGACAAGTCGACGCCCAACGTTTCCTGATTCTCGTAGATGTTTTTGATGGCTGCTCGCCGGGCGCGAAAACCTGCTCCCTCTTCACCCTTCCCTCCCATCGCCAGGGCTGCCTTGCTCGATTGGAGGATGTCGCTCATCTGGCCAACATTCATGGCCCGCCTCATCCGTGCCCCCGTCATCGGGCCGCCCTCTGCCCGGGCCTCATCAATGCCTGAGATCATCCCTCCCCAGATCTCGCTGGCAGTGTCTTTGGCGCTTGCTTCAACCGCTTCCCTGGCGGCCTTGGCCTTGCCGAAGTGCCCCATGACGCCCCCCAGAATGCCGCCAACAACAGCGCCGACAACAGCGCCCCCTGGGCCGATCATCCCGCCGAGAGCGGCACCAGCACCAGCACCAGTGAGCATTCCACCTCCCACAGTTTTGGATTTCAACGCAGCACCACCAAGGCCAACAGCGGCACCCAGCAGGGGATTGATCATGGCGATTGAGGAACCAAGGTTCATTGCCCCTTGGGCCTCTTCACCCATGAAGCCAGCCGCCATCCCCATGCCCATACCAGCACCCATGCGCATGCCAAAGCCTGATTTGCTTCCAAACCTCCGTTGCATCGCTTTGCCTCGGGCAGTGCCAGCACCCAACCCTCGCATCATCTTGGTTCTGCGCTTTTGGTAAGCCGTTTGGGGGCCTACGGGTCCACCCTTGATCGGAGTGGTCCACATCATCTTTTCTCGCTGGAACGCCGCCCTGAGGTTGCCTCTCAACGCCTGTCGGCCTGCCTTGCCGCGTACAGCGTTCCCAAGACTCCGACCCGCACTCGGACCGTAAAACGGGTTTGCCTCCTTTGTGCCATCGGGCAGCGTTATGGTCGGTTCGGCGCTTACCATCATCTTGAGTTGTTTCGGAGTCATCTGGTTGAAGTCCATCTGCCCCTCGCCACCCACTCCTTTGCCATAAGCGCCGCCAAGGTAATTGCTAAGTCCGCCGGCCCGTGAGCGACCGGGCGACAGCCCCAGCGACGCCATTCCCACCTTATTCGAGACCATGCGTCCTGTAACCGGATCATGAAATCGCATCGTGCTCTCGTTGAACTTATATGGCGTGGCGGTTTGCTGGGCGAGCATAGAACCGCTAGTCCTGCCGGTAGCACCTGCTGCCATACCAGCCGTCGCAACTGCTCCGGCTCCGGGGGCATAACCCTTACGACCACCGACGGTCCCACCTGCGGATGCACCGTTAACGTTGACAGTTGCGGCACTCACAGTCATGGTGTTGAGGTTTTTGAGATCCATTCCCTTTTCACTCCATGTCCCCTTCGTCCCCCTCATCGCCTTAAACCCCTGCACCATCGCCATCATCATAAAAGCGGAACCGAATCCCCCGGAACCACCAGAACCCCCAGCATTCCCACCCACCGCGTTCACGGTATTGCCTACTGCCTTGACAACACCGCCAATCCCCTTCGTTACGCTGGTAAACAAATCAACCAACTGGGTTACACCATCGATAAGTTTGTTGATAAACGGCATGGCATCTTGGAACATTTCCGTCCATGCCGTTTTAAAACCAAGCAATGCTGTGAGAAGATCCCCGATCGCAGTGCCATGCGCCAAGAAATCCTTCTTCGAATCGATCAAGAAGATTCTCAGGCTCTCAAATGAACTGCTGAGATAATCACCCACCGGGCGAAGAATGTTCATGAACATGTCTTCAAGAGTCTTGGCAGCAAAAAGCAACGGAGCAAGCGAAGACGTGACCTTCTTCCACCCCTCCGTAAATCGACCCCACCAATCTGCTATCCGCCCAAACATGCCCTCCGCCTTGGGCAACCACTTATCGACAAGTTTGACCATCCCGTTTTCAATCGCTTCCATGGTCCCCACCATGCCGCCAAGAAGTCCACCCTTCCCAAACTTGATGACATCGCCGCGAATCCTGAACATCAGGCGTCGGAAAATAATCGTCATCTCCTCAAGAGACCCTTTTACGTCCCCGAGAAAAGCATCACCAATGTCGGCAAAGTCGGTACGAATAATGGTGAAGGCAGCCTTGAAGCGGCTGACTAGTGTTCCAGAAACCGCATCCCATTGACCCTCAACGCCAGCAATCTCAGATACAAGGCCAGTTCGGATTGCGTTCTTTACCTGTTCGACCGATTTAATACCCCGCTTCCGCATTTCCGTATAGGTGTCCTCCCCGATTTTCCCCAGACCCTTGAAGGATTTTGAAATATCCGAGAGGTTCACATCGGGGTCGGTCAGAATGCCGACAATTTCACCGATCCATTTCGCAGCCGATTCGAGCGGCTGACCCGCAGAAGCAATGTCCAACAAGCCCTTGGTCAGTTGCTTATTGAAGGTGCCTCGCTGGCTAGCGCCGGCAAAGATGGTGTTCATATTTTCAATACCCAGGGCAGCCATCGTGACATCCGTGGCCATACCACGCATCTCAGAACGAACAGCAGAGATCCCGTTCTTAAGGTCTTTGTAGTTCTTCTGTACGCCCTTGTAGGAGAACATGGCGGCCTGCTGTTCGCGAATAGCCGCAGAAAGAACTGCCAAGGCAGCCGCAGCGCCTGTTGCAGCAGCGGCAACCATTTTGATGGCGCCGTGATACCCCTTCATTAACCATCGACCGATTTTGAACAGGGCGTGAACGGCAATCATTGAAGCCGCTACCGCAGCGAACTCAACGACCATGAACTTGGTTGCCATGCCAAGCGTTTTAACGATTAGCGTGCCGAACCCTTTGACCAACTTGTCCCAGTCAGTCATGATCCGTTCAAACCGTTCAGTGGTTTGATTCATGATCCGGCTAAACTTCTTAGAAGAAGCGCCGAGACTGGCCATGTTGTTGTCGGCCGTTTTTGCCGCAACAGCAATTCTTAGTAGTTTACGTTCAGCCTTATTTAGTTCTCGCTCACCGCGCAGATGGGCTCTTACTACAAGATTTACATCGGCCATATGCGCTCCAGCGAGGACTCAGAGCCGGTTATACGCTAGGAGTTACGCTCCCTTTCGCGCTCTTGTTTTTCCCGGTCATCTTGTATAACTTTAGCACAGGCCAACAGAATAGCCCATTCAAAGTCATCGCATTTTAGGAGTTCTACGGGACTCGTAGAGAACGCTTCCGACAGTCGTGCTGCCGACCTTACATACGAATCTTCCTCTAAGAGAGCGAAGATTCGTTCATAGGGTCCACCGTGTCAACAACGTCAGAGAACCCTGCAGCCTCCAGCACAGCCAGAGCCGCCGATTCCACATGAGGGTCGTTCCCGAAGAAGTTACGAACAGCGTCAGGCACGGGACGGCCAGCACTTGTCATCTTGAGAACCGCATCAGAAGCAAAGTTCATGGGGTAGCCATTCTCGTCCATGACCTCTTCGCCCTGCATTTCAATGCCAACGGTCGTATGTCCAACGACGTAACAAGCAAACTTCGTAGGATCCAGCCCGTTCTTGGTTTCCTCGCCAGCCTGCTTGCGCCAATTGCGCATCTTCGACTGGTTAATGTTGGGGCTGATACGAAGCATCACTTCTTCACGCTCAGGGACCTCAAGCAATACGATGGGTCGTTCAACTTCCTTGGAGATGGTTTCTTTGAGACGTTCAAGGATGTTGGGCTCCGCAACGTCTTCCACCTTGGGGGCGGAGGTGGCAGCCTTCTTCGTCGAAGGCTTTTCCTCAGGAGATTCGTCGGTGTATAGTTCTGTGCTCATGGGCCAGAAACTAGCACACCGGCAACCTGATCACTGCAACTCCCGATGATCGGGAAGATCTAGGCTAGACCCAACTCAGAAATAACATTCTGACAGGCGAAGGTTAGCGAGAAGGTTGCTGGCGCTCCGGAAGAAGCATCACCTTCTGGCTCAGTAATGCCCACCAGTAGGGCATTAGAGTAGACTCGGTCAGTTCCGGTAACTTGGATGTCGCAGTCTGTTAGGAACACGGTGAGGGTGTAGTAGACCCGTCCAACCTTGCCCCTGAGGTTTGCCAACTTCACGGCAACACCGGCGCCACCAGCCTCTGAACTCTGCTCGTTGTAGTCGTCCATGTGGGCTGTGACGGTAATGTCACCGATTTCGTAGGGAGCGCATAGTACCTCCGGGAACGCTGCCCCACCAGCGTAGACCTTCTCTACGGCTGCAGTGATTTCGCCACCAGACACCTGAGCGAACTTGAACTCACCCCATGAAGGGGATACTGTATCCTCGGGCGTGATCGTGGCAACGATCTGGCGCTGTGAGAGTTTATGTGGTTTGCCAGGATCATGTGGCATTTAAGTACCTCCGTCTACACCACTGAAGTGGTGAGGTTGCTCTTGACGATGTCGACATTGATTTGATCGCCGACACTAGACACTCGAACGCCGATCTTTGCTTTGATAAGCCCATCCGCCAACTGGGTGGCAGGGTTCAGACCCTTGTCGCATTTGACGGTATAGCCCAGGTCGATTTGCTTGCCGACTGCATCGAAGGCCTCGTACAACGCTCCCGAGATGCGCCGTGGCTCGAGAATGGCAATCAGTCGCGCTTTCACGGAGGCGAAGATGTTGCCGCGACCATCGATGACGCTGAAGATCAACTCTTCCAGAGACCTGTTGGCCTCGTACACGACCCCGTTGATTGTGTCCTGGGCCGTGATGTAGCGGAAGTTGCTCGCGTCGTTTGACAGGGAGCGCGCTCCGTAGACCCGAATGGATCCGTTGATGACCCGCAGGGCGTTGACGTTGTCATAGTCCAGCGCGTTACCGACCGCTGAGTTGGCTTCACTTTCGAGTGAAGCAACCCATCGGGCAACAGAAATGGTGCCCGCACCTGGCTGATGGGAGCCTTTGCCGTTGTGGGCGCGTGCCCGAGCGGCGGCGACATACCCATCCGGTGGGATCTTACGAGTCACACCGGTAAGAGAAGTCGGAACGTTGATCCAAGGCCAGTAGAGCGCACCGTGTTCGGTGTTGGATTCGTTGCCTCGGATCGTGGTTCCCAGCGTTTCAGCCTGAGCAGCAGTCTGTGCCGCTGCCGTGTGGAGGATGGCGATCCGGTTGTGAGAGTTAGCGTGATTGAGCAGGCCCTGGTATACGGCCTGAACCTCTGATTCCGGACAAGCCACCGCACCGACCCCGTAGGCGTCGTTGAAGTTCGTTAGACCGGCGACATAGTGTGCAGAGGTTATGTTGGAGCGATCGTCGTCGCCCGCTGCAAGGCTCTGGGGATTGGAGTAGGTGTCCACCAATCCGCCACCCTCATCCGTCACGGTGACGTAGTAGGAGGCAATAGTGCTGCTGGAGAACTTGCTGACGATCTGATCGCTAGCCGTAGTGTCCGTGGCCACGAAGACCGTTACGCCGCTGAGAGTGAGAGTGACGGTCTTGCTGTTGGCAATACTGCCTACGGCAGTGGTAACTGCCAGACCGGAACTCCATGCACCGGGACCGTTGGCAGTGAATGTGACCGTGTCGTTGCTTCCGTCGGTCAGGGTTACAAACCCAGTAGTGGCCGACGGGCCGGCAACGCGACTAATCCAGCACTGCGTGCCACCCTCTTCAAAGAAGGTTTCCACAGTCGGGTGGAGATACGAATAGGACTGGTACTGACCGAAGACAGACTCAAAGTCCACAAGGCTGCCACAAAGAACGGCCTTGTCTGTCGGACCTCGGTCGGCGAGTCCACAAAAGAAAGCCTGTGAAGAGGGCCGAATAGTGTTCCCGATCGGACCACTTCGAACCGCAGTTGAAATCGTTACACCAGGCATATGAACCGTCCCGTTGGTATTCGTCTATTATTGTACGACGACCCTATGGGGTCTCCGTGCAACTACTACCCATAAGATTACCACTATGAAGCCACCGAAGAGTCGTACTTCGAAAGTCCATGCTTAATCTGACTTCTCTTCTGGGATATCACCGACGCCGCTTTTCGTGTCGGGCTTTTTTGCCTCTTTCTCACGAGGCTTTTTTCTATCAGGGGCAGGGGCTGAACAGAGAGCAACAGTTCCATTGTCAATAAGGGCCTGAGTGGTTTTATCTACTGATGACATCCCACCGCAGGTCTTGCTAGGCAGAACATGACCTTCGTCAGTGATCGTCAAATTGGTCATAGAGTTGTTGCGCACCCATGCCATTCCACCAGGATCACTGAGGTGGGACGCATGGTCTGAATGCTTGAAAGTTTTATCTGCCATGATGAGATTGTACCTTATCAGTCGCTTACAGGATGCCCGAGAGCATCATACTTCCTCTTGACTACCACATGATTACGTTCGATCACTTCCGCAACTCTCGGATAGTCGGGAGAACATAACGTCAGCGACAAGATGGGAGCCCTGTGTCCATATTCGCAAGTCGTTAATATGTATCCACTGTTGTTGTGGATCACCACCGCATTGGCACGGTCATAGTTGAAAGCATCGGGATCGAGAACGCTGTTCAATTCCTTGCATACGCAGTCGGTTTCGACAATGGGCATCATTCGGAAGCACCACCTTGAGCCAGGATAGTTGCGAGTGCGATGTCCTCGCCGACACCAACATTCTTAACCCCGAAGGAAACCCCGTCATCATCAACCTGTCCGTAGGCCTTGCGCATCACGATTTCATCGAGGGAAAGTTCATAACCCAAGTAAGCACCAGCCAAGAATCGTTCACCCTTGAGAGGGGTGAGATCAGAGAACTCTTCCCTCATGCTTGACTCGTCGATCTCAGCCCGAAAAGTTCTAGTTTGCTCGCTGGAGAGGTTCCCGGCCTGAGCCTTCAGGCTCGGATAATCCAGCAGGGCGGAACGTACAACAGTGGTAAGCCGGTCACGTTGGAGCGTCGCGGCTTCCGAATTGCTAGCCCGACACCAAATGTAGGTTCTCATATTGTAGGACACCCGATATTCGGGGTCCGCAGCATAGTGCAGGGCATTGTGTCCACCTGCGTAACCAATGCGCTCTAAGTTGTTTGTCGTAAGAACAACCGTGATGACGGTGGGCCATTTGTCCAACGCAACAGGTTCATGGCTGAGGTACTTGACGGGAATAGGAAGTTCTGCGTCCGTGAGCCCTCCCCATGCGTTCCTGTAGTCGATTATGCGTGTGGACAAATCTCCCTCCAGATAGGTGGTGGCATATTGCTTTGCAGAATGCGCACCTTGCATTACCTCATGTTTGGGGAGTGCCATTAGAACGCATCTCCGTCGTCGTCGCCTTTGAGGTATTCCCTCATCATCTTGCCCCAACGCTTATTCGCACCCGCCGGCTCGAAGATGATTTCACGTTTGGCCATATTCTCTGTTCCGTACTGATGAAACTTCGCTACTCGAATGTTCTTTAGACTGAACTCAGCCTTGTGACGGTCAATGTCGACTTCTACCCCACGCAGGGTGGAGATGGCTTTGAACAGTTCTCCGGTCTGTATGAGTGGTGGTGCTCCCGGGTAATGGGCAGCCTTCCAAGATGCATATTCCGCATCCAGCGGCTTCCATCCCCCTACCGCAAGACCATTGGACATGAAATTGCCAGTCCAGGCCTTCTGCAACTCGTCGCGAATTTCCTCTAGAGGAGGTTTGAAGTTCTTACCCCGTCGCTGTATGTCGTCGAGTCTGTTTTGAGCCTCGTCATCGTCGTAATCGACATCAATATCAATACGCATTACGAGACCCTTACGCGTCGATACCTCTTGATGGCGAGCAGTTCCTTTTCCATAAAGCCGATTTCCGCCAAAGTGGTTTCTCTTGGATCGAGGTCTTTGATGCCGACAACGTCGTCGTGCATGTTCTGCATCTCCCGAGCCGCCGCACGCAAAATCATCAACTTGAACATTGGGATATTCGCACCGGTCAAACCTGCCGTGTAGGTAACCGTGACCTTGTCGTTAGCGACACTCCCATAGACATCGATTCCATACCGACGCACGATGTAATTCGTGTATTCCGTCAAAGTATCCGTGGTGGCGGAAGCCGACGCACCCCTGCGCGTCACACTCGTTACGGTAACAACTGGACTGTTCCTGAGGTACACCGTCTCGGGCGGATCAGTGAAGGTCTGGATAGTGGGCCAGGCGCCAGAGGAAGTATCCGAAGAGTCGTGATTGTAAAAGAAGGAGCCCATAGGCACCCCTACATGGTCGGATCCCATCACATGCACCTCATCGGTATATGTGTTGACCTCTACAGGACGCCCCAAATAGGTTTCCATCTCGGACTGGAGGCCCGCCAAAATTGTGTCAGCCGAGTCCTCTTGTAGAGGAGTCAGGGTGATGTCCATGTATTTGACGATGTCGGCTTTGGTTACTAATGCCATGCGCTCTTACCGCCTTTACAGGCGAGCCACTACGGCCGGGTCGCCCGGGTTCGACCAGTCCTTGCGTTCTGCCATATCTCGCGCGTGATATCCCTCACGCTCTCAGATCTACGTCCTGACGTTCGTCGCCTCAGGGCCGCACTTCCCAGACGACGAACTTTGCCCGTCCGCAATTTAAACCTGTCGGCCCAGCCGACCTGGATCCAGTGACTCTGCAACGGCAGCCACAGAGAAAGCAGTCTGAAACCAAAGAATATGCCGAACTTCATGAAGACTCCTACAGGATTCGAATCTATGTAGAGTCTACCATTCACTACCTGTCGGGATTGGGCGGCTTCTCTATAGCAACCTTCTGGCGTATCGCACTGTCGCTATCAGTTGTCCCCGGTGGAGCCTCTATTGGAACCCACGCCCGGGAATAATTGTGGCTAGCAACCTTTCGATGTTTGATGATTGAGCCATCCAACATCAATTCGAGTTCGTCGAATTTCATACTGAACAAATCGTTGTATTCAGTATCGGTCATACGCATGACGCGCTTGAGCGTCTTGACTAACTTGGACAACTTGTGAGCAACCATCGCTCCACGTCCTCGATTGATTTGGATGTGCAGGATCATCGCCTCCGTATCATCGCAATCAATCCACGTCACCGGGACCTTTCCCTCGCACGCTTCATTGATGGATGCGTTGTCCAGCACGATGCGCAGACGCTGTCCGCCGTCGATGATGTTGGCCCCCTCCCGTTGCACCACTAGGGGCGCCAGAATCCCATGCTCGGCAATGGATCGAGCCAGAACTAGCAGGTCGGGCCTCAGAATGTAGGTGGCACCCCAATCGGGGATGTTGAGAGATTCGCCCTCAACCAGTTCAATCTCCATCCGTCATCTCCTTCATTCGGAGCGTGTGCGCTCGAGTCTTTGGCCCAACTGGCGACACCGATCTGGCGCTGCCGATTTCCTTCAGCAGCAAATGACGCAATAGGTTTTCGAATGGATACGAATACGGATCGCGAGCATGCTTGCGACGAAACTCTGCGGTCAGCGCCATAGCCCGTTTGGTGTTACCGGATCCCATCATGTAAGTGTCGATGAACTCAGAGACGCCATCCCAGCCGCCCTCCGAATAGATGGCGATGAATTTCTCAACGTCGACATCTTTCCACCATCGTCGCTGGGCGTCTATCTGAGGGAAGCATTCACAGAGGCGGTCAAAGAACTCTGGTTCTGTTGCTACCAAATCGCCGATTCGTCGGATGGCGACTGCATGCAGTGGAACTCCGACCCTCGTATTGGAGCCAGTCGCTACCGCTCGGTCGTAGTACTCACAGTAGGGAGCGTTGTGTTCTTCTGAAATGAACCTGAACACGTCGTTGACATTCCAGTCGTAAATGATTTTGGCCAACTTGAGGGGAACGCTCTTACTCAACTTGTACGGATTGTTGATGTAGTTCTCGTGCAACTTCTGGACAACCGACCGGTAGCGGATCATGGACTCGGAAGCCCTGACTCCAGTAATGAACGCAACCTGACCGGCCTTGCCCTGCATCGTGTATTCGTCCATGGATTTGGTTAAGGGTTCGGAGTGATCCAACCCGAAATGAAATGCGGTGATAGCCCACTCGGGTATGGGGCGTACAAGTTTTCCTTCTTTTGCTCGCTCCTCATCCCAGATGATCAAAGATTGCCGTCTGCCCAGTACCCAAATCTCTGCACCAACAGGCAGGCAGTACCACTCCATGTCCACCCAGTCGAATTGGCGAACCGTGTTGACGTACTCCTCAACAAGCGGGCTGACCATCTCTTCGTCACGAAAAATGACTTTTACCGGGCCTAGACCACGTTCCTCATGGATTTCCTTGGCCAGGTATAAGGCCGCCGTGCTGTCCTTGCCCCCGGAGAACTGAACACAGACAGTGTCAAACGTGTCGTAAACGTGCCGGATTCTTTGTCGGGCCGCCTCGACACACGAGATGTCGAGGAACATTCTCTGACGGCTCATGGTTCTGAATGAGAATCAATAAACGAAAGAATCTTTTGTCCCGTGGTGGCTCCGTCGTAACCTGGATTGTTTCGGAGCCACCGAACAAAGTCGTACCATCGCTTCTGTTGATCGGGGTCGTCAAAGACGATCGTGTATTGGACTACAGCGCGAGGGGCAGCGCCCGGAACCAATGCCGTGCTGCCTTGAACTGCGACATCACCATGGTCCATTGAATCGTCAGCGACGATCTGTCGTTCTCCGTCCTCGCCCTCCCGAACCATTCCCGCCAACATCTCGGCTGCAGCCCCAACCACTTCTGTGAGTGCCGGAGTAATGAAACCGACCTCATCGCCATTGTCGGACTTGCCTTTCTTGGACTGCTCTTCGTAGTAGGCGATCTCAAAGTCGTCCCACTTGAGGCTTTCCATCAGATCGCTATATTCATCGACGATCTCAATGATCATGTCGGACGCCTGAACCGGGTCCGTGTATCCCAACTCCACAGTCCGGTTGTCTGCGAGGGCAAATGCAACCGCCCGCTTGTCGTCCGCGCTAATCGGCACAGCAGCGATGTGCGTCCATCCGAGACGCTTAACTGCCTCAACCTGGTGATTGCCGGCGACGACGGTCGACGTGCCATCGTCATTCGGTCTCACCACAATCGGTTTGACTTGACCAAACTCCTCATAAGAGGCCATGATCGCTGGGACATTGCCAACTCGTGGGTTGTATTCCAGCGGAGCAAGAGAATCCAGAGGAACCAGCAGGTCGTTCAGTGCTTCGTTTACGTTGTGTTTCATCACGGGCCTACTTGAAATCTTACGTTGGCGTTGAGTGTTCGCATGGCGTCAATCGAGGTTCGCAACGACAGCAACTTCTCACGCTTCGCCTTGACGAGAGCCTCGGCACACTTGAAATCAAACTGCGTGTCTGCCAACTTGTAATCGGCCCAAGACTCCCGCTCTTTGATCGACCCCTTGGCAGACAGGTACTCCTTAGCCCAACTCCCCTTGTATCGCGACTCTTTCTTCGCGGCGTCTTCCGCCAACTGCTCGAAGGCTTCGGTCTCGCTCTCCAACGATTCGATCAGGTACATGAGTTGATGCTCAATGTCGACCTGACTAATCGGTTGTGATCGGTTCACCGTTCTCCGCTCCCGCCATCATCAGCAATGGCTCCCAATCGACATTGTCAAGAGCCTTGAGATTCTCAGCGGGCCACTCATACTCACTCTGCCCCAATCGCTGCAGGCCCATCTCGCGAAGCACCCACGCGTCAATGCGATCCTCAATACCCTTGCCCGACCAGGATCTCTGAGTTCTGAACGACACCGCTGAAATAACCTCAGCCTTGCCGGAGTTCCCACGCCCGGTAGCAAACTTGGCCCGTGAGGTGGGGGGCACGATTACGAAGGGAATCCATGCTTCGTCAAACGCCACCTTCAACACCCCACCCAGTTCCCCAAGGGAATGCGCTCGGGTGCGCGAACCATAAGAGTAGCCTTCCATGATGACACATTTGATATTTTCTTCCAAACATGCTCCCAAGACATAATTACGAATATCTGTTAGTCGTGCCGTTTCTTCCTCATATGAGTGGAATGCAACACAGGAATTATCTCCGGTGCATACTCCTGTCGAAGTAAGTGATGGGTCGAGACCAAGAATGTTCATTTCATCCAACCCTGTTTAGCGAGGCCCAGGTGGAAGGCGAGTTGCGGGTGTTCCCCAATACGCCGATGACACTGACGACACACCGCCATGCAGTTTGACTCATCTGTAATAGATCCCCCCTGAGAGCGACGCTTCAACTCGTGGATGTCGACGCTGCCGTTGCGGATGTAGGAGCCAACACCATCATGTTCTGCGAAAATCGGACAGGCTTCACAATAAGGGCGCTCTTCCAGCATCCGCTTGACCAGTTTGCGACGCTCAACATATTGACGCTGCTTCTTCTTACTACGATTACGCACGCTTGAAGCCTACTCTCATCAAAGAGACAGCGGGTCCACCCTGTCAAAGTCCCAACGGTTGTCAAGAGTGGCCCATAGGGCTCGATCGATTGCGGTATCTTCCAGGTCATAGTCGTTGAGCATGTTCCTGTGCATGATGATTGCCCGGCGGTAGAACTCAACCGTTTCCCACGGATTCTCATCAATTGGCTGACCCGTTTTAAGCATGCTTTCCACTTGACTCAAGCGGCGCTCAACATGCAGGCGAAACCGTTGGACTTTGGTTTCGCGCATGTCGTAGGCTCGTGCGGCTTCGTCCGCTAAACGCTTACCGGCCCGCCCCATGCCCTCGTACCTGACCGCATCGGCCTGAGCATCTATTTGGATGTTCTCGATTTGATCTTCGAGATTGTCCAGAAGGGACAAGAGCCCCCTCTTCCAACGATCCCAATTCTCTTCGAGCATCAACTCTTTTCTTTGCTGCGCGGTAACGCGATTCTTCACGTCGTCCGCAACTAATCGGGCAAAGAATTCGTCGGGCATCATGGTTCCTGTTTCTCCGGCTAGTTGACCCATAGTGGACAAATTCCTTTGTAACTGCACCAGCCACACAAAACAGACTTTTGTGCAGGAAAATCTCCTGTAGCACATGCTTTATCTATGTCGTCTTTTACGTCTCTCACATACACACTTGTGTTAATAAGAACTTCTTCACTAAAGGGAACTTCGAACTTAACTCCGTCTTTCAGGTAAAGCAGTTCTAGACTGGTGGTGCGTCCGATGCTCAAAGTGTCTACTAGCGTTCCATAGATGCGTAGTTGTAGAAATCGATCATCGACGTATTCTTTTCGTGGAACCTTGCCGGTCTTGTAGTCGGAAATGACAACTCCACCGTCTTCACTCATGGTGAAACGATCGATGAACCCTTTAAGTCTTACTCCAGACACTTCCCCATTGAGTTCGAACTCCAGGCCGTCAGGTTCTATGTCTTCTGGATTCTCGATCTTCCACAGGTTCTCGATACACCACCAAGCCTTCCAGCGGAACATCCGATACTCCTCAGCATCGGGAACGAGGGGCTTGACCCTCCGCTCCCAATTGCCCCTGTCCCATACTTCCCGGGCCAAGGACTGAGCCTGAGCCTGAGAGCGTTCTTCGGGAGGCAGGCCGTAGAGTTCTTCAAGGACATCGTGAACGAAATTTCCCATCAACGCCTCCTTGCCGGAGGGGTCGGGAATCTTGTCGATCTTGTTGTATTTCCATTTGAGGGGGCACTGGCGGAAGGTCCCCATTGACGAGGGCGACAGGTGCGGGGGCGGCGTGGCTGTCATGTCAGATCTTCCATACTTAAGGCATCCATTTGTATTCATCCCTATTTAGATTTGGCTTCTTCCTTTTCTTTCCTGTATCGCTCGGCCTCTTCTTCTCTGTGTTGAAGAAGTTCCTTGCGAGTAAACGTGTCGTACTGTTGCTTCATGATGCTGCCCATTATTTAACGCGATCCACTTTCGGGTCGATGGCGGTGCCGCAGACATTACAGGACGCGTCGTACCGTTCCGCGGATCTACCGTCCATGTAGTGGCGGACGCACGACGGACATCGGTACATGGAATTCTTCGGCCACTTCACGGCCGGCTCACTCATTTACGGATTCGGCACCAAAGGAGATGGCGACGCACTTCTCGACTAGGGCCGTCAGGTCCTCGACACTACCCATGGCTTCGGGCTTTGGCTTGGGGCGTTCTCCTGCATGCTCTTTCCAGAACACCGCCACCTCTTCCTTCTGCGTCTTGTCGAACTTCTCGATCAGGCTGGTGAAGTTGTCATACAACTGCTTCACTTCCGGATACTGCGCCTCATGGGCCTCATGGGCGAGGGCTTCCTCAGAGCGGTAGAGGTACAAACCCACGCCGATCATGGAAGCAGCCTTCTTCAAGGCGTCGGAAACCGCGATCTTGTGATCATTGCCCAAATCGAGCAGGTCCCCGTCCCTCTTTGTCTTGACCTCTGAACCGCCGTATGCGTCCCTTTGAAGCGGCTTGTCATTGATGTACGCCGACAGGCGGACATGGGCGATGATGTTGTCGCCCCCCTCAAGGCTGCGTTCGCAGGAGATGACCTCGAAGGTCCAGTTCTCGACTCCAAGAACGTCATTGAGGCGTGCAATAACCTCGTTGACCGATACAAATCTGAATGCCACTCCCCCCTTGTTCAGGGTGCCCTCCAGTTCTGCGGGGAACGGTGTGGATAGTTGCTTTAGCAGATTCTTGCTGCCGATGTGATCAGTCATTTAGCGTCGCCTCTTCTCACGATTATGCTTATCTTGCTTTCGGACCCTGCACAGTAATTGTCTGGGTTCAATCCGATCTTGTTCAGTTCCCCCACCCGCCAGTAGGACGGCTGAACGTAGTCCAAGATCCTCAACGCCATTTCGGCGGGGGTCATCACAACCTCACCCGTGTCCATGTCTACGGATGACTGTTCGATGCGGTCGATCACGTCTCGGGTAAGATCCTTGTGCTGCCATCCCGAACGGCTGGAGGACATCTTGCGCTCGACCGTGGCCATGTCTCGCAGACTCAGAATCTGGTTCCCGTCCATTTGGCTACCGAGCCAGGTGGACAAGCCATCATAGAGAAAGCCCATGTCCCGTTTAGCCAAGTTCAGTTCGAGCAGCAGGTCGGCTGACTCCTCGACCGAATGATCGTCTTTCGTATACTCGGCCAACTTGGCATCCAGATCCGCGATCTCTTGCCGTAGGGCTCGAACATCCTCAGGTGTCATCTGGCTCCGTTGCACTCAAGCGAGAATAGCCGCTCGTTTACGCTGGGGCAAGCCTAAGCCTGTAAGGAATGAGAAAGCCCCCGTCGCCGAGTCAACCTGATCGTCGTGGGGGCAGGCTTCTGGGAATGCCGAGAACTCATCGAGCCAGTCGGTAAGCCACGTTCCTCGCACCACTCGCACATTGCCATTAGCAATGGCCGCTGCGAACGGACGGGCACGAGTCACCTTGTCACCGGTAGATCGGATGCCCATGATGTCGAACCCCGGCACAACGAATCTGGCGTACTGGTTAATAAGGGCCTTTCCGGCAGACCCCGGCTCCTGCTCCATCCGGATGGGAACTGACGCTCCGTCCTCATACGCCGTCTGGGCGATGAACTGTTCGACCTTCTCTCCCCTGTGGCGAATCTTTTTAACATCCAGGACGTAAGCAATGCCTTGGTCGAAAAGCATCAGAGTCCCTACCGTCCAGTCAGGGTCCGGGTAGGCGGGAGATGGTTCCGATGCTGCAAGGTCCCAGAACCGAACTGCCTTCGCTTTGGGGGTCAATGTCGGCAACTCTTCATTCTCCAAGAGAACAACAGACTCTCTGTCAAACATGGTTCCCAGGGTGGTTGACCACCAGTCGCCTTCCTCAAGGCGTTTGCGTTCTACAGGGTCCAGCGCCTGAAGGGACTGCCGATAGGACTCAGCGTCGATGCCCGGATTGTCGGTCAGTAGCGACGGGACAAAAACTCGACCAGTCGTTTCGGCCTCCACAATGAAGCGTTGCCTGACCCAGTTGGGCGCGGGGTTGGAAGCACACCTCATCCTCAGAGGAACCTGAGATACGGGACCCGTTGCCGGTCGCCGCAGTCGAGAGAAGAGGTAGCGGTAATCATGTTCTCTGATCTCGGTGACCTCGTCCATTCCGATGAACTGGAACTCCGCACCCTTGTAACGCAAATAGTCCTGGCTGTTGTTTAGATAACCGAATGAGATTCGTGCCCCAGATGGGAATGTGGCCACATACAGGGACCCATTCCATGACACGTCGTCAGCGTTGGCAATCCACGTCGTGAAGCGGTCCATGATGGCACCGGGCAAAGCGAGGTCGGCGTAGGTGCGACGGAAGATGATGGCGGAGTAGTTCGGTACATCCACATATTGCAACGCCGACATAAGCAATGCTGAAGATTTACCCCCGCCGGCTGCACCGCCGAACAGACCTTCCATGGCGTAGGTGCGCAGAAAGACCTTCTGCGTTAACGAAGGAGTCTCCGGGCAATACGGAGAGTCCTTCGGTTGTAAGAATGCTAAAATACTTTCCCAGTCAGCCACAAGTACAACTCCTGTCCTTATACATTCTAGAGCAGCCCGATAGGTGCGATAGGGTAACGCGCATGACCTTCCTGAATTGGATGCGCGCCCTGTTTAGTCGGGCAAATGCTGCAAATGCTCTGATGGTATCCTTTATTATATTCACAAGCATCGGTGCGTGGATGATTCGGCCCTCGTGGGGGTTCATAGTCGCTGGCGCAACATGTGGGATCCTCGGTTTCCTATTAGGTCTTGAGTAAATATGGCTTGGAACTCTCCAGAAACAAAATCCCACCAGATGGCAGCGGGCAGGGCAATCGTTGGGCCGGGGGCACCAGTAGCCCAGAACGTTAGCCTCGCCGGCCAGCCCTACCGTGATCCGTGGGACATAGAGCGAGCCCATAGCGAAGGCATGCAGAAGGTCACATGGGTGGCCCGCTGCATCGACGCCATCGCAGGGAACCAAGCACGCCTTCCGGTCATTCTTCGAAAAGACAATTCGCCAAATGGTGAAATCATCACCAGCAAGAGAATCAAGAAGGATTCCATATTAGACCTTCTTAATACTAAATCTAATATCGGAGAGAACTCCTTCATCTTCCGGTACCGACTCTCAGCCCAACTCCTCATGGGGACACGCGGCGCATTCGTTGAGAAGATACGCGGACGAGATGGCCGGGTGATTGGTCTCAACCTGCTCCCACCTCAGACCACGGCTCCCATCCCTCATCCTAAGCGATTTGTTTCCGGGTATGAGGTCGCCATGCCGGATGGCAAGAAGATCATCATGCCGCCTGAGAGCGTCGTGTGGATTCGTCGACCGCATCCACTCGACCCGTACCTCTCCATGACCCCGATGGAAGCCGCTGGCGTGGCTATCGAAATCGAAAACCTCGCCAAGTTGTACAACCGAAACTACCTCCTCAACGATGGTCGTCCCGGAGGACTGCTGGTAGTCAAGGGAGAGATCGATGATGACGACCGGAACGAACTGAGAAACAGGTTCCGAGGAAACCTGGGCCGAGCAGGCGCAACCACCGTTATTGCTGCTGATGATGGTGTCGATTATGTCGACACTTCCGCAAGCCCCCGTGATTCTGCCTACGTCCAGATGCGACAGATCACAAAAGAAGAGATTTTGGCCTCGTTCGGTGTGCCCGAGTCGGTCATCGGCAATGCCTCTGGACGAACTTTCAGTAACGCTGCCGAGGAAATTCGTGTGTTCTGGAGCGAGACCATGGCACCCCACCTCCAGCACATTGCTCGCGCCCTAGACGAGTTGGACGACAAGCACTACGTCGACTTTGACCTAGACGAAGTTCCAACTCTGACGATGTACCGACAAGAGCGATCACGCTATGTGTTGCAGGAGTTTCAGACTGGTCTGATCAGTGCCAACGAATACCGAGAAGCAACTGGACGTAAGATAGTCCACTCAGACCTCGGAGACTCCCTCCTGCAAAACCCGAACCTCACCCCCATAGCGAATACCCACAAAGAAACAGAACCAGAACCCAACGTAATGATGGGTCCGGGTGGGCCAGGTGGACCTGGAATGCCAGGAGCGCCCCCAGGAGCGCCTCCAGGGGCTCCTGGGGAAGGAACGCCACCCGGAGCGGAAATGCTTGATCCAAACACCATGCAGGGCGCTATGGCGGCTCAGGCGGCAGGAGCGCCACAGCAGTTGTCCGAAGAGCCCGCCGGAGGTATGGAGTTCAAGGACACGCTTTCAGCCTTCACAGATTTTGATTCCGACTTGGACAGATGGTCGGGGATTTTAGACCGAAGCATTGAGCGTCTATTCGAGCGTCAGCAGAGAGTGGTTTTAGAGAAGGCCGGTGGGGCCAAGGCCAGAAAAGCGCTATCTAAGGGAAATCTTGTAGTTGACTTACTCATGCCTCAAGATATTTGGGATAAACAAATGGAAGAGGATATTCGCCCAGTTCTAAATGCGATTATTAAAGATGCTACCGAATCGCATTCAGAAAAGTCGGCAGAGTATTCCCCACCCATTGCTGAGGACATTGTTACTCATGTCAATTCTCAGATGGATAGGATCAAGGCAATCAACATTGATAGCAGGGAAGCGATCGCCAAAGAAATCGCCTACTCTTTACGCATAGAGGAAGATGAGCATCGGCTGGCGGCATTCAAGTCTGCCCTTGTGGGTCATTTCACCAACCTCTTGGCCAAAGTGCGTCCACAAACTGCTATCGATGAAACGCGTAGGGCTTGGAATCTAGCGGGCTAAAAGCCCTTTACAGAAACTAAGACATTTTTCACATTATTTTACAGTAGCCCACCATCAGTGTGCTCTATCATGACTACAGAGCGACAGGGAGTTATCTATGCCTGTAGGGATGGAAACAGATATCCAGATCAAAGCCAGTAATGGCCAGGTTAGTGTTGACGAGGCCCAAGGTATCGTTGAGTGCTTCGTGGCCGCCATTGGCAACAAGGACTCCGTTGGCGACATCATTCAGCCGGGAGCCTTCGCTGGAAGTCTCCAGCGGCGAAAGCCACGCGTCGTCTGGGGTCATAACTGGAACGACCCTATCGGCAAAGTTCTAGACATTCAGGAAGTCGGACCCAGCGACCCACGTCTCCCGGAGAAAATGAAATCGGGAGGCGTTGGGGGCTTGTATGCGCGAGTCCAGTTCAACCTTGGATCTGAAAAGGGTCGAGAAGCCTTCGCCAACATCGCCTTCTACGGAGAAGAGCAGGAATGGTCAATTGGCTACAAAACGATCAATGCCACATTTGACCCAGTCCGACAGGCAAATATTTTGCACGAAGTGGAACTGTATGAATGTTCCCCCGTCCTACATGGCGCGAATCAACTGACAGGAACCATTTCCGTCAAGGGTGCAGAAGCGGCCGTTCTGGAACGCACAGACACGTCAGGCGACGATCTCGAATTCGCCTTTGACGACCTTTACGAAAAGGGCGGAATGCTCGCAATGATGCCCGTAGAAACTCCACGGGCTGAGAACATGTCTGATCAACATGATCGCAAGTTGGAACTGGAATTGCAGTCCCGTTCGCCACAGCCGATCAAACTGATCAGTTCAGCCGAAGGCTCGGCTATTTTCCAGGTTCAACGTTCCGATAATGGAACAGCGATGTACCGAGTCCACTTCCATTACCACCCAGAGCGTGGATTCATGCTGGGCCAGCCCGAACGAGTCGTCCCACAGATGATGTATGCCCCCTTCAAACCGCCCGGCGTCCAAGCGAAACCACAGGTGAACCCTGCCAATCGCTACGAGCAGAGTCCAGCAGACGCGGTCATGCCCAGGATCATGCGTATTGTTCAGAAACTAGACACCGATAACAGCGAAAAAGGCGGAGATCAACTGGTGATCTCGTGCAAACTTGAAGATGCTTTTGCCACCAAGTCACTGCTCGATCCCATTATCGATTATCACGGCGCAATCGCTGAAGTAACCGAAGAAGGAATCATCATAAAGTCGGGGGCGACGCCCGATTTCATCGAAGCCGTCGAGACGGCTACAAAGGCCTTAGGCCGGAGGCTGGGTCGTGGTCTTCTCCGAGGCGGTGGTGGAGGGTCGGGAAAAGTTCGTAGGGCCGGAGCGGCCCTTCGAGGTTTCAACCCAGACGCCAGAGACGCCGACTTGGACATGCTTGTCCAGGAAGGCACGCCATGGGAACGACCGGCCCTTCCTCGCAAACCGAAACCATTTGATGGCGCTTTTCGTTCCGGTAGACGCTTACTGCAAGGGCGCAATTGGGACGAACGGGGCGATGACGAAGCCGGTCCCGACACCCCAACTCCGGACGCCCGAGCAGAGGGCGTTGCCATGGACGAGCGCCCCCCGACCAAAGCACGCATGGGGGAATTCACGCGCGACGAATACCACGCATTCCTCAACGAGCAGGCCCAGAAAATTATCAAGGCCTACGGAATCCAGGACGTAAGCGACCCGCTCTACCCTCATCCTGCACTGACCGAGTTCGACAACTTCGACCACACCGAACTTGTGCCCATCGATTTCTTTAACGACATGCCGGGCAACATCGGACCCGCAGCCAGCAACGGTTGGGACGAGGACGCCGCCACTCGTGCTGGAGAGATGCGGAGTTACGAACTGGACGCCCCCATCATCATGGGGAAATTGGACGAGTTGACCGAAGACATCCGCGCCAACGGCATCAAACATCCACTGGTAGTTCAATACGATCCAGAAACCGGCACCCTTGCTCTCGATGAGGGAAACCACAGACTGGCTGCCGCACAACGACTAGGCATGAAAGTTTTGCCGGTAAGGATGCTCAGACAGCCTTCGGCCAAACGGAGGAGCATCCGTGGTCCCAGAAAAGAAATCCCCACCCAAACAAACGGTAGGGGTGATTTGGTTACTGTCGGGGGAGAACTTCTTGGACCCAGTTTTAAGCCTTCAGACATTGGTGTTAACACGCAAAGTGTGACCCCTGAAATGAGGCGGCTGCAGATGCTGGTGGCTGCTCGCGGTGGGAGCAGCCAGCAAGCGGCAAGGAGGAGGCGGCGTGGGGCTTTGGAGTCCACCAGAAACAGGTCCGACTTTCGGGCAGCCAGAGTGGCCCCAGACAGGGAAGGCGGCCAACGGATACAGCGAGGGGCTTCTCGCACTCCCGAACTTGCGGCCAACGAGAGTGCTGTTTGGAACAGGGCGATGGAGGCCAGCCAGGCCAGTCGTCGGGCCGCCGAACTGCGCGGCCGAGGCTTCAACGAATTAGAGGTCACCTCCCTCATGAATCCCCCCTCGATGAGGCCAGCAGGGCTGGCTTCTAGAAGGAACTTCCATGGCCAAGACTCACATCAGAATCTGCGAGATCTCATAGATGCTCGTGAAGCAATGCTTGATTTCTTAACAGAGAATCCGCATTT
>MPLX02397001.1_pt1 | contig 22504 bp, 12 predicted proteins | sample 1617341 | NCBI WGS metagenome assembly MPLX02 (sample SAMN05944804, study PRJNA350692) | marine metagenome | biome: marine; feature: ODZ; material: water; isolation source: 120 m water sample filtered on 0.2 um supor filter | place: Pacific Ocean | collected 2012-04-08 | depth 120m m | reverse complement strand
CTCCGGAATCCCGCTCAAATCGATTGCCGGTGAACGAAGGGAGATATTGGAATCCGGGCCGTAATCACCCAGATTGGTGGACCATGCATTGGCCGAACCTGCCGCGCCTGCCAGAGGCCCGGTACTTCCGGCAGGGGTCCCCAGCTCCCAGCTCGTATTGGCACTTTCATCATTCACCAGTGTCGTCCAACCGACCGCTCCCTCCTCAAAATCGGTGGCATACACTACCACCGGCGGAGGCTGGAATTCCTCGATCACGAAGTAGCGTTCAGGATCTGCCGGCCGGGCAAAGGTGAGGGTGTTCTCATCCGGGGTGGCCTCCAGGTTCTCAAAGCCGCTGAAGACCGGCCAGGTGACCGGGTCATCGGTGAGGTCGACCGAACTACGGAGATTATACCGTTTCCCCGCCTTGCTGCCCCATTTCAGGGCAAGGTCACCGCCCACTGCCGCAACCTCCAGCTCCACCCCTGCGCCGGCAAGAAGGGCCAGGTGCTCCTGGAAAACACCCGCGGGCAGGGCCTCGTTGTAGAACATCACTTCATCGATGAATCCCGAAAAGGACTCCTGGCCATCCCAGCGACCACCGATCCCAAGGGGAGTGGAACTCTGGGGGTAGAACCCTCCCGAGTTGGTGAAGGGACCGATGGGGGTGAGCGAGGTTTCCCCCGCCGTGAGATCTGCAACGTAGTTCGTCCAGGTCACGTTTCCCGCACCCGTCGTGTAGGAGCCCGCCACGTAATACCAGTTGCCCACGGTGAAACTCTCCAGCACCGTATTGGTGTTTGGATCGCTGTGCGAATTCCCGATCGTGCTCCTGATCGTCATGCCCGTGCTCGGAAGCGGCCCCCCCTGAGTGAGGAAATAACCACGATCGTTATCGACCCGGGTGGACAGGATGTAGCCCAGGTTCCACTGACCTCCCGTGATTTCCGGGTCAGTCGGTGAAAAAAGAATTTCGAAGGAAACCGTCCGCCCCAGGGTGACCGACTCGGTGCGCAGATAGGCTCCTTCGGCATTATCAGTTCCCGGACCCCGGTGCGTTCGCACGGCCTCTGAAGAAGGGTCAAAACCCGCTGTGCCAAGCTGCAGCTGATCGATGGTCCCACTTCCGAAAATCCGGGCGGCAAGATGGGCCACCCCTTTCTTGTCGTTCATCCGCTCCTGATCGGTGCTCCCATCGAAGCTGTAGTGGTGCATCAGGTTCGACTGGGATGCGGCCGCAGCCTGCCAGTCCGAAACCGCCGCCTGCACAAAGACGCCGGGACCAATCAGCAGAGTTCCTCCCAGGCAGAGAGGCAAGTGGGTTTTCATAGTCTCGCATTCGGGCAGGTAACCACCGCCGGTGCAACCGAAAACCGACCCTTCCACCCGTTTACAGGATCACCAGGCTCTATTCCCGGGTCAACCAGGACGGCTTGAGTTCGGCGATGGTGATCTTTTCGCAGTAATCCCGCTCCCCGTTCTCGAAGAGACAGAGGATGTTTCCGTTTTTCGCGATGGCGAGGTCAGAGTATCCCGCCAATCCCTCGTTAAGGACCCGACTCGCCTCCCAGCTCCTGCCCTCGTCACGACTGAGACGCAGGGTCAGTTTCTTGCGGCTCCAGATCGAGAATCCTCCGTGGTGACTCACGGCGGGATTGAGGAAGAGAATCTCCTTTTCGCTGAGTCGAATCATGCTCGCCTGGCAGGCCGGACAGGGCAGGTTCCTGTCCACCACCGGTTTGGACCAGGTCATCCCGTGGTCCCTGCTCACCGAGGTGAGTCGGTATCCAAAGGAGTAAACCCCCGGGGCCGAGGTTCGCATGTTCATGAGAAGCGAACCATCACTCCGTTCCAGGATGGTGCACTCGCCATGTCGAAACTCCGGCACCCACGGAATGACTCCGCCCGCCTTCCAGGTTTTGCCCCTGTCATCGGAGTAGATCACGCACGAGCCCCCCCGCCCTTCTCCATTCACCTTGAACCCGGCATAGGAAGGAGCGATGAGGCGCCCTTTGCTCGTATGGATCCCGTGTACCGGTCCAGCCCCCACCCCCACCGGTGACTCGCCGAATCCCCTGAGAAAGTTGTCCTTCCGGTACTCCGGCGCCTTGGGATCATCCGAGACCCTTGTGAAAGGCTCCCAGCTGTTACCATCGTCCGTGCTTCTGGTATGGAAGAAACAGCCCGGTCCATTCCGGGTAAAGAGCAGGTGCACGGTCCTGCCGTCCTTTTCCACGATAGGACAGGGATTGCCCACCCGGATCAGGGCATTGCCTCCCTCCTCGTGAATGAGCACCTGTTTCGACCAGGTGCGGCCACCATCCTCACTGCGTTTCATGAGAAGATCGACGTCGCCGTGATCCCGCCGGTGCGTCTTGCGCCCCTCCACGAAGACCAGGATGGTCCCCTTGGCAGTGACCACCATGGTGGGAATCCGGTAGGTGTGGTAGCCGTCCGTCTTGCGACTGAAGATGTCCTTCCGCAGGACCACCTCTTCCGCCCGGGCGGCAGGAAGGAAGGTTCCGGCCAGAAGAAGAGCACCCACCACCCGGCATGCATTTGTTGTCCTCATGACTCCCTTGTCACTATCCCACCGACTGCAGGCAATCAACCATTCAACCCTGCTGTTCCTGTGGATTACTCGACTGCATGTCAGCACCCTGCGGAACCTCCCGGGCCGGAAACCACTTCCGCAGGCCCGCCATCACCTGTTCGTGTTCGGGCTTGGGATCTGCCGCCAGGTTGTGCCAATCGTCGGGATCGTTCTCGTTACGGCCCTGATCGGGACCCCCTTTTTGGGCCAGTTGAAATGTTAGGTTCGGGGTCTTGATCGGATTGTCCGGATCATAAACCGTGGTCCAGTCGTTCAGGTCATCCACCACGATGAAGAGGACGTTTGGCTGGGAGTCCCCTTCCCGGGCCAGCACCGCGGAGCCCAGAACCAGCAGAAGAAACGTCCCGATCCAGCGCATTACCTCGACCCTTTCCCGGAATGACAAAAGCGACAACCCAATTTCTCCTCTTTCACCCGGTCGGAACCGCTGAAACACACCACCGTATCCAGTGGAGCACGGACGGCTCGTCGGTCATGAGTTGGCGCTCCTAAAGCACCGCCGCAATCGCGCTACAGAGGGGGTCAAGGTTCGCGGAGGTGATCCCCGCGATGCTGATCCGGCCCGATCCTACGATGTAGATCGAATGCTTCTCACGCAACTCAAGAACTTGCTCCTTGTTCAGCCCGGAAAAGCTGAACATTCCACACTGGGTCGCCACGAACGAGAAGTCGGCCTTGTCGGTCTTGGTCGCCATGGTCTCAACGAACTGCTGCCGCACCCCGTTGATGCGATTCCGCATGGTGGTCACGTCCTGTTCCCATACCCTCCGCAGATCGGAATCCGCCAGTACGGCAGCCACCAGACGCGCTCCATGAGCGGGCGGATTCGAGTAGTTGACTCGAATGGCCAGCTTGACATGACTCATGGCAACCGTCGCCGCCTCCGCGGTCCTGGCCACCACCGTCATGGCACCTGCCCGCTGGTTATAGAGACCGAAGTTTTTCGAGAAGCTGGAAGCAACCAGTAATTCCATTCCTTTCTCGGCAAAGGCGCGCAACCCGAAGGCGTCTTCCTCTATCCCCGTGCCGAATCCCTGGTAGGCAAAGTCAAAGAGCGGGAGAAACCCACGCTCCGCCGCCAGATCGGCAAGCTGATTCCACTGCTCCGCATTGGGGTCCATCCCCGACGGGTTGTGGCAGCAGGCGTGAAAAAGGACAACGTCCCCAGCCGGCACCTCCTTCAGGGTCGCCACCATCTCATCGAAGTTCAGAGCCTTCGTCTCATGGTTGTAGTAGGGATAGGTTGCCAGTTCCAGGCCAGCAGCAGTGAAGATCCCGTTGTGATTGGCCCAGGTGGGATCACTCATCCAGATCCGTGCTCCCGGTTTGATCCGGGCAATGAAGTCGGCTGCCACCCGCAACCCACCAGTGCCGCCAGGGGTCTGGGCCGCCAGGGCACGCCCCGAGGCAGGAATCTCACTTTCCTCTCCGAAGAGGAGGGCCACCACGCCTCTGTCGTACTCCGCCAGACCGGTCATGGGCAGGTATCCACCACCGGAAGTCGCCGTTTCGGATACGACCTTCTCAGCCGCCTTGATGCATTCCAGGGTAGGGGTCTTGCCGGTGTCATCAGCATAAATGCCAGTGCCGAGGTTGATCTTACCGGGACTGGGATCCTCCTTGAAGGCCTCGGTCAACCCCAGGATGGGATCTGGAGGAGCGGGTTCTACGGATTCAAACATGGGGTGGGTGTCTCTGAACGCGCATTTCTATAGGGGGGACTGCAGGAATTGGCAATCCCCTCACGCCAGGATCTGGTCGATCACCTTGCCCCCGAACTGGCTCATCTGCTTGTAGCGACCGCCATGGAAATAGGTGAGCTTGTTGTCATCCAGGCCGAGGAGATGCAGCAGGGTCACGTGCAGATCACGGATGGGATGCACGCAGGAGACTGCTCCCGCTCCCAGTTCATCCGTCTCTCCGACCATGGAACCCGGTTTCACTCCGCCACCGGCCAGGAGCATGGTCATGGCGTCGATGTTGTGGCCACGCCCGAGCGAATAGACCCCGCCCCGCTTGTTGTTGTCCGGAGTACGCCCGAACTCGCCCGTCCATATCACAAGCGTCTCATCGAGCATGCCACGCGCCTTGAGATCCTTGATGAGAGCGGCCATGGGCTTGTCCACGCTGCGGATGCGGGCGGAATGACCACGCTCAAGATAGTCATGACTGTCCCAGCCGCCGCTGAAGATCTGGACGAAGCGTACTCCCTGCTCGACCAGGCGCCGGGCCATCAGGCACTGCCGTCCGAAGGAAGCGGTTTCCTTGTCGTTGAGCCCGTACATGTCCCGGAGGGACTCGGACTCACCCGTCAGATCAACCACCCCCGGCACCGTCATCTGCATGCGGTAGGCCAGTTCGTAACTCTCCATGCGGGCGGCCAGGTCCCCGTGCCCGGGGTGCTCCGCGGCATGCTTCTGGTTCAGCAAGGCCAGTTCATCGAGGCTTCGGCGCAGGTGCCTGCGGTCCTTGAAGGACGGTGAATTGAGATCCAGAATGGGCGATCCCTCGGGCCGCAGGCGCGTGCCCTGGTAATGGGCAGGCAGGAATCCATTACTCCAGTTTCCCGGTCCTCCCTGCGGCATGGCCAACTCGGTCATGACCACATACCCGGGCAGGTTTTCGTTGAGGGTCCCCAGTCCATAGTTGGCCCACGCCCCCAGGGCCGGGTCGCTACCCAGACGACTGCCCGTGTTCATATGGAAGAGAGCCTCGGGGTGATTCAGTGAATCCGCCTGGCAACCGCGGTAGTTGCACAGTTCGTCAGCCACCACGGGATCGGCGAGATGCTTCCACTGGTCGCACATCTCAATCCCCGACTGACCCACCTTGCGGAACTCAAAGGGACTTCCCACGAAGAACTTGAAACCGGTCGCCAGTCCGCGGGTGAGCTTGGATTGCTTCTTGTGCAGTTCAGTGAGCCTGGGCTTGGGATCGAAGGTGTCCATGTGCCCGGGCCCACCTTCCATGAAGAGCATGATACAGGCCTTGGCCCTCGGTTCATGCATGGCCGGTTTCGGAGCCAAGGGCCCCGCTCCAACTTCCTCCCTGGCGAGCAGGTCGCTCATTGCCACCGCTCCGAGCGAAGATCCCAGACCGTAGAGAAACTCCCGGCGGGTGCCTTGCGTGGAAATCGGCCGTGAACAGATCGGTCGGGTCATGGAGATCAGTAAAGGTAGAGGAATTCGTTGCTGTTGAAAAGGAGCAGCGCGAGGTCCGCGAGAGCCCGGGTGGCCGGCGGAACGTCCGCGGGCTTGCTGTCCGCCACGTAGTTCTCGAAGACCGGGAGAATCTCCTCGTAGTCGAAGGGCTTGCCTGAGAATTCCTCCACCAGGGAACGCGTCACGCGGGTCGGGAAGCGGTAACGCTCGACCCTGCCCCTGCGGTGATAGTTGCGCATGTCCCCGACGTAGGCCTGCAGGCGCTCCTGCTCGACCGCATCCGGAGAACGTCCCAGCACCAGCTGGAAGGCCAACTCGACCTGCCGCCCGAGACCCTGGGCCTCCCGCCCCAGGCGCAGCGCCAGTGCGATCGAGCGGTCGGTCATGACATCGCTGTTGAGCAGGGTGAACGCCTGCGGAGTAACCGCCGCTGAATGACGCGCCTCACAGGAACCGTTCGGATTGGGCTGGTTGAAGAGGTCGAGGAAGGGATCCGGCAATCCCCTCACCCGGTAGGCATAGATCGAGCGCCGGTTCCGCTCCCCGGGGGTAGGAGAGGGCTGCCATGCAGGCGCGATGGAGAACTGGATCATACGTGGTGCAAGAGCCACTTCCCGGTTGATCTCCGGCATGATGGGAAGCCCGCCCGGGGTCCGGTTCAATTCACCGGTGGCCACCAGCAGGGTATCGCGCAACTCCTCGGCCGTGAGTCGGCGCGGCGGGAAGTAGGCGAGCAGCTCGTTGTTGGGATCCTTCCCTCGAAGAGCCTTCATTTCCGGATGTCTGCCCGCCTGCCGGTAGACTTTCGAAGTCATGATGAGCCGGTGCATGCGCTTGAAGGTCCACCCGTTCTCAACAAAATCCGACGCCAGCCAGTCCAGCAGGGCGGGATGAGTCGGCTTGGCTCCCTTGGCTCCGAAGTTGTTGGGGTTTCCCGCGAGACCCTCGCCAAAGTGGTGCTGCCAGATGCGGTTCACGATCACCCGGGTGGCGAGCGGATTGCGCGGATCGGCAACCCACTTTGCGAAGGCCAGCCGGCGTCCCTCCAGGTCCTCCCCGATCCGGTAGGGATCGCGACCTTCACTTCCCTCCACTGACACGCCGCATCCGCTCAGCACGCCGGGACTCACCCTCTCTCCGGGGGCCTCCAGCGCCCCCCCGGAATAGATCACGCTCTCGGGTCGCCAGTTCCTGTCCAGCGTCCCGGCAATGCGCATCTTGCGGGCCCGGTTTCCTTTCTCTGGCAGGTCCGGACCGTTGTAGACCCCCTGGATCATGGGTTCGTAACGTTCCAGTCGGCGCGTCCAGATCCACTCGTCCTGCTCCCGGACCTTGAGCCGCCCCTGATCCACGTGATCGAGTCCCACGTGCCGGGGAGGCTTCTCTTCATCAGGGAGATTCCGACGCTTGTACTCCGGCAGGTACTTCAGCTTCCGCTCCGCAAACCAGGCCTTCGCTGCCGTCTCCTGCTTTTCCTTGATGCTGTTCTTGCGCCTGGTGGCAAAGGACAGGAGCCGCTTCACCTGCACCCGGCCTTCCTCGAATCTCTCCCGATTCTCCACCGGCAGGAAGGGCACCTTCCGTTCCGCCATCTGGGTCCCGGCAAAAACGGCATAGAGCCGATAATAGTCGGCGGTCGGGATGGGATCAAACTTGTGATCGTGGCACTTCGTACAGCGCATGTTGCTGGCGAGGAAGGTCTGTCCCACCGAGTTGACCACGTCATCGAGATAGAGCTGGCGGGCTTCCGGAGCCTTGACCATCGCGTTATCCCACGGCCCCATGCGGAGAAAGCCGGTAGCCACCAGCCACTCACTCTCTTCCGCGGTGTAGTTTCCATTGACGCGCACCTGCTGCAATCCGTTCTCCCCGGGCCCCAGTCTCCCGCGCGCCGAGGCATCGGCCAGTTCGTCCCCGGCCAACTGTTCGATCACGAACTGGTTGTAGGGCTTGTCCCCGTTAAACGCGCGAATGACGTAATCACGGTAGCGCCAGGCGTTGGACCGTTCATAGTCGTTGGAATACCCACCCGTGTCCGCGTAGCGCGCGACGTCAAGCCAGTGCTGGGCCCAGCGTTCCCCATAATGGGGGCTGTCCAGCAGGCGATCGATCAGAGCTTCCCAGGCCTGTTCCTGGTCCTCCCCCCAGTCCTTCCGGAATTCCGCCACCTCCTCCGGGGTGGGCGGCAACCCGAGGAGGTCGTAAGTCGCCCTCCGGATGAGGATGAGCGGATCGGCCTGCTCCGCCGCCTCGAAGCCGGCCTTCATCCGACGGGAGTCGATGAAGTGGTCAACGGGATTCACCTCCTCCGGCACGGCCGGCCTGGCCACCGGTCGCAGGGCCCACAGGTCTTCCGGTCGGTAACGCCGGTAGGTCCATTCCTCGCTCAATCCCCCACTGGTCTTGAAGATCTCTCCATCCTCCGTCACTGCAATGGCCCGCTCGGCAACCTGATACCTGCGCCTGGTCTTCTCGTCGGGCCAGGGAGCCCCAGCCGCGATCCAATCCCGCACCAGGGCGATCTGGATCCCGCTCAGTCGGTCATTCTCCTTGGGCGGCATCTCCATTTCCTCATCCTCCCAGGTGATCGCCCGGTAGAGATCACTCTGTGCCGGACGACCCGCCACCAGGATCCGCTGCGAATTCTCCCCGCCCCGCAACATTCCCTCCAGGCTGAGAAGGTTCAGCTTCCCTTCGATCTTCCCGGGGTCCTCCCCGTGACAGCCGAAGCACTTTTCCTTCAGGAGCGGAAAGACCTTGAGGGCAAAGAGCCGTGCGCCCTGCTCCTCTGCGGCTGGAGAAAGGGAAAGACTGACCACCAACGCACCTGCCAGGATCAAAGCATGTCGGCCTCGTCGGATTGCACTCACAGGTCAGGGGGGGGAGATCACCATCTCAGACACCGGAATCCAGGTTGATGGGGATAGATGAATATTTGTCTTACCGATACAACTCTGCAAGACCGAATCAGGGCATCGGGACAACGCCCCTCATTTTTCATCCGCTCGCGCCAATGAGCGACTCACAGCGCTCGCGCAACTCCCTCAATCGATCAGCGTGTTGCCCCTCTCCCGCAAGATTCACGCGCTCGGTGGGGTCTGCCTGGAGATCGTAGAGCTCTTCCCGCACCGGCACCTGGTCGATATAACGGATATACTTCCATCTCCTGGTTCTCACTCCTTCGCTCCTGGGAATCTTCCCGTGCTCAAAGAGATGCTCACACAGGAAATCCTCGCGCCAACCATCCCTCTTCTCCCCCCGCAACAGCGGAATCACGCTTCGTCCGTCCACCGGATGCTTCTGTTCCCTGTCCACACCCGCCAGCGCGAGGAGGGTGGGTGCCAGATCCAGATTGAGCACCATCTCCTCCCGCACCACGCCACCGTCTCCGCGGGGATCGTAGAACAGGAGCGGCACCCGCAGGCATTCTTCGTAGAGCAACCAGCAATCGCTCAGGCCCCGTTCACCAAAGAACATCCCGTTGTCGCTGGTGAAAACGAGAATCGTGTTCCGGTGCAGTCCCCTGTCCTGCAGGACGGAGCGCACCCTGCCGACCACATGATCCACCCCGCTCACCATGCGGTAGATCCCCTTCATCATGGCCTGGTACTTGGAGGGGGTGTCGAATCGCCAGCGCCAGCGCTCCCGCCCCAGCGAATTCCGGATAAACCCGGGCTGGGCAGCAAAGAAGGCGGGTTCGGCATTCCGGGGAGGTGGAATGGTGGCCTCCTCATAGAGATGATCGAAGCGCGTGGGCCAGAAGTACTGTTGCGGATCATCATCCTGGGCATGGGGGGCATTGAAACAAAGCGTGAGGCAGAAAGGCTCTTTCGGTCTGCAGTTCTCCAGGAACGCAACGGCCTTGTCTCCCGTCACTTCCGTGAGATGGCGCCTCGTCCCGTCCTTCCCCCTGACGAAGTAACCTCGTGGCCCTGACCGCCCCCAGTGTTCAAACTGGTCGAAGTGGTCGAACATCGCCGCAAGCGAAGACTCCTCCGCCTCGATCATGAGCCGTCCATTGGTTTCGAGACCGAGCTTCCCGATCAAGGCGGTCCGGTAGCCCCCCTGGTGGAGCTGGGCAGGATAGCTGCCCGCCGCCAGCTTGGCCGCAAACGGCGGCGTCCCGAAGGTGAAACCATGTTTCCGTCGGTAGAGGCCGGTGAGAAGACTGGCCCGGCTCGCGGCACAGATCGGAGTGGTCACGAAGGCGTTGCGGAACCGCACTCCCTCCCGGGCCAACTGATCGAGATGCGGGGTCGAGATGATCCGGTTGCCTGCGCACCCCATTGCCCACCAGGGCTGGTTGTCACTGACCATCACCACCAGGTTGGGCGGCTGCCCCGTGGAAGTCGCCGCCTCCCCGCCAGGCAGGAAAACGGTGAGAACCACGGCTGGAAGGACGGCCTTCATCTCCTGCAAGGCTGCGGCAGCTCCCCCCTCGAGCCAATCGCAATCCTCCCCGCTTCCCAACCACCGGCAGATCTCCTTCCCTGGTCACAATTTCCCATTGAATCGACCGGTGAGCCCTGCACCGTCTGAACGCGTGACCACTTTCCCCTCCCCCACCCGTGCAGCCTCTGCTGCTATGCCCTCATGAAGCTGATCCTGAGAGTTCTCGCCATCCTGTGCTCCCTCGCGCTCTGCAACATCGCCCTGGCCCGGGGAAGCAAGGCCGACTACGAGCGGGCATTGAATCTGCGGACGCAGGCCAGGGGCAAACTTCTCAAGGGATGGGTGGAGGCCCGCTGGCATCCGGACGGAACACAATTCTGGTACCAGAACAAGCTGGCGGATGACCGATCGGAGTTCGTGGTGGTGGAAACGGCCACCGGGAACAGGGCGGTCATCCCGAACGGATCCAGATTGATCAAAGCCCTGGAGGAATCCCTCGAACATGAATTCAAGGAGGACGAACCGGCGCTCGAGGCTCTCGTCCTGACGGAAGGGAAAACCGCACTCCTCCGGGCCCGGGGAAAGACCTTTCACTACAGCCCCACTACCGGTCAACTGAGGGAACACGGGGAAGAAATCGCCCCCTCGAGAAAAAGCCTGCAACCGGAGGGCGGCACCCGGCAGCACTTCCAGCGTTCCAGTCACACTTCACCCGATCGCCAGTGGAAGGTGGAAGTCCGGGAGGGGGATCTCTTCACGAAGCCGGCGGGAGACGGAGAGGAAATCCGTTTCACCGAGGATGCCGGACTGGAGCGGGTCAGCATCTTCTGGGCCCCCGATTCGAAGCGCTTCGTGGCCTTTCACCGCACTCCCGGGGAAGACCACATCGTGCACGTGATCGAGTCCTCGCCTGCCGACCGGGTGCAACCCAGGCTCAAGTCCTGGCGCTACACCAAACCCGGAGACAGGATTGCCCAAACCCGGCTTGTCCTCTGCGACCTGGAAGCGAAGAAGCAACTGCCTCTCGATCACGGCCTCTTCCCCAATCCATGGAGCATCGGAAACCTGCGCTGGGCCGCCGATTCGTCCCGTTTCACCTTCCTCTACAATCAGCGCGGACACCAGGTCATGCGCATCGTGACGGTGGACTCCCGGACCGGCAAAGCCACTTCCCTGATCGAGGATGCGCCCGAAACCTTTTTCAACTACTTCCAGAAACTCTTTCACTACTACCTTGATGACCGTGGTCAAATCATCTGGATGTCGGAGCGCGACGGCTGGAATCACCTCTATCTCTTCCACTCCACGAGCGGAAAACTGGTCAACCAGGTCACCAGGGGAGAATGGGTGGTGCGCGGAGTGGACCGCATCGATCCCGAAAAGCAGCAGATCTGGTTCCGCGCCGGCGGCATGAACCCGGAGGAGGACCCCTACCACATCCATTACTGCCGCATCAATTTCGACGGGACCGGACTCGTTCGCCTCACGGCGGGCGACGGAACCCACAACATCCGCTTCTCCCCCGACCGCCGGTATTTCATCGATCACTACTCACGCGTTGACCTTCCCCCCGTTCATGAACTTCGCCGCAGCGAAGACGGCCGCCTGGTGACCCGACTGGAGGAAGCTGACATCAGGCGGTTGCAGGACATCCCCGGCTGGTCCATGCCCGAACGGTTCGTGGCCAGGGGACGGGACGGGAAGACCGATATCTGGGGAGTGATTCATCGTCCCAGCCGACTCGATCCCACCCGGAAATATCCCGTCGTCGAAAAAATCTATGCCGGTCCGCACGGCCACTATGTTCCCAAGCGGTTCTATGATTTCTTCACCGCCATGGACATCGCGGAACTCGGCTGCGTGGTGGTGGTCATCGACGGAATGGGCACCAACTGGCGGTCCAAGGCTTTCCACGACGTGTGCTGGCAGAACCTCAGGGACGCCGGGTTCCCCGACCGCATCCGCTGGATGCAGGCCGCGGCACGGAAATACCCCTATCTCGATCTTTCCCGCGTCGGGATCTACGGTGGATCAGCGGGTGGTCAGAACGCCCTCGGAGCCCTCCTCTTCCATCCTGATTTCTACAAGGTCGCGGTCTCCGACTGCGGATGCCATGACAACCGCATGGACAAGATCCACTGGAACGAGGCCTGGATGGGGCTGATGGGACCCCATTACGCGGAAAACTCCAACGTGACCCACGCCCACAAACTGCAGGGCAAACTCTTCCTCACGGTGGGCGAACTCGACACCAACGTCGATCCGGCCTCAACCATGCAGGTGGTCAATGCCCTCATCAGGGCCAACAAGGACTTCGATTTCCTCCTCGTCCCGGGGGCCGGACACGGAGTCGGGGAAACCCCCTACCTGCGACGACGACGGCAGGACTTTTTCGTCCGCCATCTCCTCGGGGTGGAACCCCGGGAAAACTAGGGACACGGTGAGTGGACGACATACCTTGAATTTGGTATTCTTCCCTTAATTCTCTTATCCCTCCTGCCGTTCCTGTTCTTGATAAGAACCCGTAAAACATCGTAACCTGAACGAGGTTTCAGCTTTCCTGCAGAGTCTTACAACATCCCCACCAATGCCCATGAACTACTTTCCCTCCATCCTGTCCGCCGCCCTCGTCCTCGTGGTATCGAATCCGGCCCTCCTGCAGGCCCAGGCGATCCTCCTCGACTGGGATCAGAACTGGAACTTCCTCAGTCCCGCCCGGGGAACTCTCCTCCGCAATTCAGAAGGAGTGGGCCCTCATCCCGTGGGCACCACACCCTGGTCCGCCCCCAGGGCCGATTTCGACGCCACTTACACGGGCCCGTCCTTCTCCGCCTCCTCTCCCGGGTTTGAGGCGGGCCCCGGGAACGGCCCCTTCGGCTATGGAACCATCGACTACCTCGGCAATCCCATCCCTGCTCCGGGGGAATTTGACAACCTTACCTCTCTCCTCATCGCTCCGCCCAGCGGATCCCGTTACACCAGTTATTTCCGCACCACCTTCACCGTGCCTGACGATGGAAACGAATACACCAATCCAGTCATTCGCTACATCATGGATGACGGCGGGTTCATCTACCTTGACGGGGAACTTGTCCTGGCGGTCAACATGCCGGCCGGAAGCAGCGACACCTACCTCGCCGTGGCAAGCAACACCACCAACACGGAGACGCATCTTCGCGAGGCCCCGCTCAACCTGGCTCCGGGCACCCTCACCGGGGGCAATGTGGAATCCTCACTCACCGGCAACACCACCGTCGAAAAGCAGGTGCTCAGCCTTCTGCCGGGAGAACACACCATTGCGGTCTCTCTCCACAACTACAAGAATGACAGTTCCGATCTCTTCCTTGCCCTCCAGGTGCAGGCGGGTGAACCCAAGTGCGTCATGACCGTCACCGTCTCCGATGTCGTTCTGAACGACGGGGGCACTCCCAGTAATCCAGTCGATGACACCATTTCCTTCACCGTCAATGTCACCGCCACCGGAGAATTCGGAGAGACCTGGAAAATCCTGGCCCCCGACAGCGCAACCCACGAAGCCGGCGGAGCCTACGGCACGGACGTTGAGATCAGCGGGATTCCGATCGGGGAATTCGCCTCCGGATCACTCAACCTCACCATCGAGGATGCCGACGACCCACTGTGCTACACTGCGGCAACCGTGAGCGCGCCCCAGATCATTGCCACCGATCTCCGCACCGGAACCGCGGTCTCGGTCAACACCTTCCCCGGTTCCGATACCACCGGCTGGGTCATCAATGGCCTTGAGCGCACCATCATGATGAACAATCCCGGCGGTGGCCCGTGGCAGCTCACCAGTGAGCTGATTAATCTCTCTTCCTCCCGCGAGGTGCTGTTCAGCGGAGTGCTTCAGATCGATGACTCCTCCAGCGGCACCGAGGACGTTGATACTTTCCTTGCCTCTCTCATCATCGACGGCGACATCGATAATCCCGTCAATCTCATCACTCCGCACGATACGGTCCTGCCAGACGGCATCCTCAGTGGCGCAGAACTCGCCCCCGCCCCGGGAAGTTTCACCCTGGAACTGAATCACCTCATTCCCCGCAGCGCCCGCTCCGTGCAACTCGTCATCGAGGCCCTCAACAACTCCGCGAGCGAAATCTTCACCGTCCGGGACCTCGTCTTCAGCCAACCGGGAGGCAACGCGCCCAGGACCCCCCTCCTTGTGGAGCGGGTGGGCGACAACCTGATCTTTACGTGGCCCAGCGGCACAGGATCGCTCTACAACCTCCGCAGTGTGGCGGAAAACTTCTCCCAGGATCCTTTCGAGTGGCCCATCTTCGCTGATCACGCCTCCATCGTTGCCACTCCACCCGAGAACACCCTCACTGTCCCCCTCCCCCTCGATCCCACCCGGCTCTTCGTCATCGAATCCTTCCCCGCGCCTCCCGTTTCCACCTACTTCGACGACTTTGAAAACGGCGTGGGTCAGTGGGAGACCGGTTCCGATGGGGCGGAAGGCACGGTGTGGGAACTGGGGGTTCCGACCAGCGGACCGGTCGAGTCCTTCAGTCCGGCCAGTTGCTTCGCCACCAATCTGGGCGGCAACTACTCCGCCGATGCCAATGTCTGGCTGCGCTCCCCGCCCATTGACCTGACCGGGGCACAGGGCGCGACCCTCCGGTTCGCTCACTACTACGACATCGAGGCCCCCGAGACCGTTGCTCCCTTCACGGTCTATGACTTCGGCCAGCTCTCCATTCTGGACGCGGCTGATGACTCGGAACTGGCCCTCCTGGTTCCCGCCCTTGCCGATTTCATCAACGACTGGGAGGAGATCAGCTTCGCCCTTCCGCCGAATGCCCTCGACAAGGTCATCAGGATCGAATTCCGGCTCATTTCCGACGACGTCGCCTTCCTGCCCGGCTGGTATGTTGACGATGTCCAGGTGACCATCCCGTAACCCGGGGTCACCTGAAAGACAGGTCGGCCGGGATTCCGGAGGGAGGCCAGCTCATGCTTGAGTCATGGCCCGATCCCGCTAGGCTCGGACCGTCATGATTGCCCGATTCCTTTCGCCCTGCCTGACCTGGCTCGTTCTCGTGGTCGCTCCGCTGGAGCACACCCAGGCCAGGCCGCCCGCCGATTTGAAGAAGCAGATCGCCGTCATCCAGGCGGTGGGAGCCGAGGGATCGGGCAATGCGGAGGCCGCGGTGGCCTTCCGGTCACTCTCCCAGGCCCGGGCGTCCGCCCTCCTGCCTCTCCTCCGTGCCATCGAGCCCAGCAACCGGATCGCACGCAACTGGTTGCGCTCGGCGGTGGAAGTGATCGTGGAACGTGAACTCGCTGAAAAGAAGCCCCTTCCCTTCGCCGATCTGAAAACCTTCCTCGCGGACCGGAGCCAGGCTCCGGAAGCCCGCCGACTCGCCTTCGACCTGATGCTGGCCATCGACCGCGGAGCATCGGAAACCCTGGCCCCTGGTTTCCTTGATGATCCCAGCAACGAACTGCGACGCGATGCGGTGGCGCTCTTGATCGCCGAAGGCGCCAGGCAACTCGCACAGGAAGCCGGGGACACCGCCACCATCACCTACCGCAAGGCCCTCCACGCCGCGCGTGATGTCGATCAGATCCAGGCCATCGCCAAGGCCCTCACCGACCTGAAACAGCAGGTCGACCTGCCCCGCCATTTCGGTTTCCTGACCGACTGGCAGGTCATCGGACCGTTTCACAACACTGACCGCAAGGGCTTTGTGGAGGAGTTCCCTCCGGAGAAGAAAATCGACCTCAAGGCCCGGCACCCGGGCAAGGAATCCGAGGTGAAATGGCAGACCCTCGCCACCAGTGATCCCTACGGCAAGGTCGATCTCAACGAACCCTACGGCAAACTCAAGGAAGTCACCGGCTATGCCTACCATGAGTTCGAGTCAGGGGAGGTGCAACCCGCGGAATTGCGACTCGGATGCAAGAACGCCTGGAAGGTGTGGCTCAACGGCAAACTGCTCTTCAGTCGCGACGAATACCACCGTGGTCAGCGCATCGACCAGTACAAGATGCCCGTGCAACTGGAGAAGGGAACCAACTCCATCCTTATCAAGCTCTGCCAGAACGAGCAGAAGGAGCACTGGACCGTAGAGTGGGAGTTCCAATTGCGGGTCTGTGACACCACTGGCAAAGCCATCCTTGCCGCCAACCGACCCAGGAGCGAACCGAAGTAGCCGCGCGACCTCAGAATCAATCTCACTCCCTCCAGAACAATGAAGAACCTACCGGCTTTCGCTCTCCTCGGCGCAACCCTTCTCCTTGGCACCAGCTCCACCCGGGCGGAATGGCACCAATTCCGTGGGCCAAACGGCAACGGCTACATCGCGGGCAACCCGAAACTTCCCACCGAACTCGGCAAGAAAACCCTCGCCTGGAAAGCTCCCCTCCCCGGTCGCGGACTGGGCAGCGCCATCGTGGTGGGGAATAAGGTCATCGTCTCCGCGGCCAGCGGACCGCATCAGGACAAGCTCCAGATCCTCTGCTTCTCCAACCGGGACGGCTCGCAACTGTGGCGCCGCAGCTTCTGGGCCACGGGCCGCACCATGTGCCACAAGAAGACCTGCGTGGCCGCGCCCACCCCGACCACGGACGGCAAACACATCTACGTCCTCTGGTCATCGAATGACCTCATCTCACTCGACCTCGAGGGCAACCTGCGCTGGATGCGGGGACTCACCCTCGACTACCCCAACGCCTCCAACAGCCTGGGGATGGCCTCCTCCCCTGTCATTGCAGGAGACACTCTGGTGGCCCAGATCGAGAACGACTCGGAATCCTTCGCCGCCGGCTTCGATCTCGAGACTGGCGCCAACAAGTGGAAGATCGCCCGCCCCAAGATGGCCAACTGGACCTCGCCTGTCACCATGAGCTTCGGAGGACAGACCATCGTCGCCCTGCAATCCGGCAAGGGCGTGATGGGCATCTCCCCTTCCACCGGGTCGGCACTCTGGAACTTCTCCAAGGGAGCCTCCACCATTCCCTCGGGAGCGGTGGCGGGTGACACGCTCATTATTCCCTCCCGCGGACTGACCGCTCTCAGACCCAACGCCAGGGGTGGCGACCCCGCCCCGGTCTGGAACCAGAAAACCCAGAAACCCGCCACCGCAAGCCCCCTCATCACGGGGGACCGGTTCTACTTCATTAACAGCGCGGGTGTTCTCACCGCAGCGGACCGCAAAACCGGGGAACGCCTCTGGCGGATCCGCCTGAAGGGCCCCTTCTCGGGATCCCCCGTGGCCTGCCAGAACGAACATCTCTACCTCTTCAACGAGAAGGGACTCGGCCAGGTCGTCAATCTCTCCGGAGAGGAAGGCAAGGTCGTGAGCGAGTTCGATCTCGAAGAGACCATCCTGGGGACCGCCAGCATCGCACAGAACGCGCTCTACATCCGCAGCGACCAGACTCTCTGGAAGTTCGCCAGGAAGGATCAGTAGCGCCACCCCGTTCCCGGTCGAGGTTCCGGATCGCCTCAAGGCATCAGGAATTGATTGCTGGCGGTAAAGATCCGGTTCGCACCTCCTCTTCCGCGGAAAGTTACCACCATGGGGTAACTCTGTCCGGAAATCAGGTTTGAAGTGGAGAGATTGAATTCCGCGACCACGGAGGGCCGATCCGGAGCCCCCCTTTCATCCACCCGGGCCGCCGAGGTCGTTACTCCGTTAACCGTGAGGTTCCCGTTGTTCCAGCTGGCGGCTTCACCTCCGATCGTGATCCCGATGGGGCGGACGATGTTTCCATTCGTGTTGTTGATCAGGGCGGGAAGATTGGCAGAATTTCCATTTGTGCTCACTCCGGAGGGAGGAAGATCAATATGAACGGTGACGGTGGAGACCCCGGAGGCAGGTGCCCCCGGATTCGATTGATTCCCGGCGTTCTGGTCGTGCAGAGGACGGGATTCCTCCGTAGGGTCGGGAAATCATGAGACCGTTTCGCCGAGCCCCTGCCGTTCTCACTGCTCTCCTGCTCGCTTCCTCCCCCAGCCACGGGCAGAAGCCCAACTACGACGAAAGCAGGGTTCCGGACTACAAGCTGCCCGAACCCCTCGCCTTGGGCGGCACCTTCACCCGCAGCAAAGACACCTGGGAGAAGAAAATGAGACCCGCCACCCTCGCCATCCTGGAGCGCGAAATGTACGGCAGTCCACCCGCTCCCGCACAACCCCTCTCCTTCTCCTTCAACCTGGAGAAGGAGGTCAGGGATGCGGGCGACGGCACCGTCGTGCGGCGGAGCTACCTCATTACCTTTTCTCACCCCGGGAGCCCCCAACTCCGGCTTCTCCTCTACCTGCCGCGCGGAGCCCGCAAGGTGCCGGCCTTCCTTGGGCTGAACTTCCGCGGCAACCACACCCTTGAGAAGGACCCGCGCATCCCGCTGGAAACCGGTTACGTGCTGGGAGCCCATCGCACCGGCGATAACACCACCCTCGCGGCGAAGAACCGGGGTATCGCCGCCGGTCGCTGGCCGGTCACCACCATCACCGACCGGGGCTACGCCCTCGCCACCCTGTGCTGCGGCAATATCGATCCGGATTTCGACGACGGATTCCGCAACGGAGTCCACGCCATGTTCCCCACCGCCGGGAAAGGCGGGTGGGGAACCATCGCCACCTGGGCCTGGGGCCTGGGCCGCATCCTCGATGTCCTGGACCAGGTGCGGGAAGTGGACGCCGGGCGGGTGGCGGTCATCGGGCATTCCCGGCTCGGCAAGACCGCTCTCTGGGCGGGGGCGATCGACCAGCGCTTCGCGATGGTGATCTCCAACAACTCGGGCTGCGGGGGCGCGGCCCTCAGCAAGCGGGCCTTCGGGGAAACGGTGGGTCTCATCAACCGCGCCTGCCCCCACTGGTTCAATGCCAGGTTCAAGCAATACAACGACAACGAGGCGGCCCTCGGCTTCGACCAGCACCAGTTGATCGCCCTCATTGCTCCGCGACCCGTTTACGTGGCCAGCGCCAGCGAGGACCTCTGGGCCGATCCCAGGGGTGAGTTTCTCTCCCTTCTCCACGCCGAGCAGGCCTACCTGCTCTACCACGACCGCCCCCTCGGCGTGGCCGGGCACCCGGAACCGGGCAAGAGCGTGGGGACCCTCATGGGCTACCACCTCCGCAAGGGGAAACACGACATCACAGCCCAGGACTGGGCCCACTACCTCGACTTTGCCGACCGGTGGTTGGGGAAGAAGTGAAGGGTTCAACCGCCGGATTCCGGCGCCCGCCCCGGGGCCGGCTCTTCTTTCTCGCCGCGCTCCTGATAGAGCACCCAGACCCGTTCCCGCAACCAATCGGCCTCTTCCCGGCTCAGTTCTGACTCCCGGAAACGCGCCTCGGCATGCAGATCAAGATACCCGTTCTTCCGGGGATCCTGCCCCGTTATGAAGGTGAAAAAGAGACACCCCGACCCGTGCTGGGCGAGTGGCGTCCCGTGCACCGAATCCGCAAACCAGGCCTCGACACCGAACCGAGCAACCCCCTCGGACCACAGGGATCCCGTGGGCACGAGGATGACGGGGTGCTTTTTCCCTGCAATCTCCATCCCATTCAATTCGGTCTTCAACTCCTCATGCCTTGCCCGGTTGTTCGCCTTTCTTCCCCTGTCATGGACCGAACCCCGCGTCACATAGCTGACCGACACGACGGTCCGGGCGCCCGAACGCACGATATGTTCATGCATTTTCCTGAAAGCCGAGAATTCGGCCCGGGCCCCGGGAGCGGTCGCCAGGGCACTGAACCGGGTCACCAGGACAACGTAGTCGAAGTCTCCCTTCCCGATCAGCTCCAGGATCCGCGGGTCCTTGATCTGTCCGGCAAGAAAGGGCGAGATCCGTTTCCCTCCCCGCGCCGCTCTCAGATACCGGTAGCTTCCGAAAGCTTCATAAGCGACCCCCGCCCCGGTGCAGTAACCGTTAAAGGGCGTCATGCACCCGCCGTGGGAATGGAAGGTGCTGTTGGTCAGGAACAGGATCTTCTTTCCCGGTTTCCGGGAATACGCCCCGGACGCCTGTTGTAACACCTCCGGGAGCAGGAGAAGAAAGACAAGGAAAACAGGCAGGCCTCTCACCGGTTTATCCCAGTTCAGGATCCTTTCCTATCCCGGCAATCTGGTTGTTGGGAACGGGACCGGATCAACCATCCTTCAGTCCCGCTCACTCCTCATCGTCATCGCTCCCGTAGGCGCCGTAACTCTTCCCGTAGGTCCCGTAGCCCCCGTAGCCATAGCGATAGCCATAGCGCCCCAGCCGGTAGGATCCGTATGAATAGTTGTAGCCCATCCTCCGGCGCGATTCAGTGTAACCGTTCAGAACGATCCCGACCGGGGGAGAGTTACTCTCCTCCAGCGTCGCAATGGTGCGAACCACCGCCATCTTGGGCACCACATTTGCCCTCACGACGAGACAGGGGTTGTCGGCATAGGGGAAAAGAACCCGGGTGTCCGGAACCGCCAGGAGCGGAGCACTATCAACCACCACATGATCGTATTGTTCCTTGGCCTCGGCCAGGATTCTCTTCACCCGGGAAGCGTTCAGGAGTTCTCCCGGATTGGGTGCCTTGCCCCCGCAAAACAGACAATCAAGGTTCTCTTCCAGTCCGGGGGTGATCGCCTCCTCAAAGGTCGCCTGCTTGGCGAGAAGTTCTGCCATCCCCTTGCCCAGCTCGGCCCGCTTGAGCCCGAATTGGCGGTGGACCTTCGGCTTGCGCAGGTCAAAATCGATCAGGAGCGTCCTGCGTCCCTGCTTCGCGGTACCCATGGCGTAGTTGGCAGACGTGGTCGTCTTCCCCTCGCCGGGCAGGGCACTGGAAAAGAGAGTCACCTTTCGCTCCTTCTCGTCCCCCAGCAAGGTCACCGCCGCGCGCAGGATCCGGTAGGCTTCCGCATAAAGGCTCTTCTCCAGTCCGGGCCGGAAGACGAGGTCGTGGGACCATTTGGCACCATTCAGCTCCACCTCGGGGGTGCCGGATTTGCGGGCCCCTTCTTTCCGCGCGGCTTCGAGTCTCTTTTCGTCCAGAATCGGCACCGCGGCCAGAACGGGCAATCCGGTTTCCTCTTCCACCTGGGAGACCGTCCGGAACCGATTATCGAGTCGCATCAGGAGAAGAACCAATCCCACTCCACAGGCCACCCCCCCGAAGCCACCCATTCCATACGCATTCCGTGCATTCGGAAATGTCACCAGGGCGGTCTCCCGCGCCCTGCTGTCAAACTGGGAGATGAGGTCCTCGTTGATGCTATTGACCTTTGTTTCCTCCAGGGTCACCAGAATTGAATTGAAGACCGACATGAGGCTCCTGGTCTCCCCATCGAGGACCTGGGTCCGGGCCAGGAGGAGACGGCGGGCCGTGGCCAGTTCCTCCTCCGGGGTTTTTTCTCCGTTTGCGGCTGCCAGGGCGGTTTTCCAGTAGTCGCTGTCCGCACCGGACGAACTGGCAATACGGAATTCCTCCATGAACTTCTCTTTCACCTCCGCAAACTTGGCCCGGGCCGCAATCATCTTGGGATACTTTTCGCGGTAGCGGCGGGCGAGTTCGGCCACTTCAGACTCGCGCTCCTCCAGGGCGCGGTGAACACCGAGGGCCCGGTTATAAACCGCGAGAGCACTGGTCGCCTCCTGGAGATTCCCGCGGGCCATCTCCGCCTGCTGTAGCAACCCCTCGGACTTGCTGGTGCGCGTTCCCTTGCTGGCCTCGGTGAGCTCCTTCAGGTATTCCTCCACCAGAGCGTTGGCCAGGAGCATGGCGGTTTGCGGCTCTTCGTGATTCACGGTCACATCGAGCAGTCGCGTCTTCCGGCGAATCGATACTTCCACCCTCCTGCCGATCATCGACACGAGCGCATCCCGCGAAGGTCCGGATAGAAATTCTAGATCCTGTTCCTGGACTTTTGCTCCGAAAAATCCAGCCAGCCAGCCGGGCAGGTAGCTCACCCGGGCGGGAACAAGATTTTCGATGGCCTTGATGTCGGGCCGGTCCGCGACCTTTTCAAGGAGCTCCACCCTGCCCATCTGGGCAACCACCGTGTTCATCGCGTCATCGGAGCGCATGTCAATCTCCTCCACCTGGTCCTCGCTGATGACCGTGGCCCGGTGATGCTTCACGAGCATCGTTGCAGTCGAAGCGTAACGCTCGGGCGTCTTCTTGAGATAGTAGGCACTCAGCAGGAGCCCCAGGATCAGGCCCAGAAGGGGCCAGTACCAGCGCACCAGCACCTCCACCACGATCTTTGGAAGACGCCCGGGCCGGGACCCGGCGGGAGACGGCGTTCCATAGCCATAGCCATAGCCATAGCCATAGCCATAGCCATCGCCATAGCCATCGCCATCGACGTATCCCTCTCTATCGTTCTCTACGACTGGTGGT
>MPLX02362379.1_pt1 | contig 22538 bp, 15 predicted proteins | sample 1617341 | NCBI WGS metagenome assembly MPLX02 (sample SAMN05944804, study PRJNA350692) | marine metagenome | biome: marine; feature: ODZ; material: water; isolation source: 120 m water sample filtered on 0.2 um supor filter | place: Pacific Ocean | collected 2012-04-08 | depth 120m m | reverse complement strand
TGAATCACTGGTTTCATGCTGTGGAAACCAACCGTGCCTGTTACCTGCCGGTAATTCTCACTGGGAATATTGGCAAACGGGGCGCCGGGTGTCATACTTGGGCAGGGAATTACAAAGCAGGACTTTTCCAAGGGTCAGAAGAAGTTGGCCCCGGATTTAAAGGTTGGGTGGCAGAAGATCCATTTGCACCCAATTTGAATCCAAAAGCCAAGGCAAAGGAATTAAAGATCAAGGGTTATGCACGGGGAGAAGAGCCATCCTATTGGAATGTAGGGGATTTCCCTTTGTTGGTAGATACGCCAAAATATGGGAAAAAATCATTTACCGGTGAAACCCACATGCCCACCCCCACTAAAGCGATCTGGCACAATAATGTGAATCTGCTGAACAATGCCAAATACCATTATGAAATGGTTAAAAACACCAATCCCAAGGTTGAGATGTGGATCAGTCAGGATATTGAAATGACAGCAACATGCGAATATGCGGATATTGTGCTGCCGGCTAACAGTTGGGCGGAACAACAGAATTATGAATTAACCGGATCCTGTTCCAATCCATTTTTGCAAATATGGAATGGCGGTTTGAAGCCAGTATTCGATTCAAAAGATGATGTACTCATTTGGGCCAGTGTGGCCAAGCAGTTAGGAAAAATCCTGAAAGATAAACGATTTGAAGATTATTGGAAATTTGTTCTGGAAGGAAAAACAGAAATCTATATTGATCGATTGTTGGACGGCAGCAATACAACCAAGGGTTATACCACCAAAGATATCATGGATGGAAAATATGGTGAACCGGGATCAGCGCTCATGTTATTCAGAACTTATCCCCGGATTCCTTTCTATGAACAGATCAAAGAAAGTACACCCTTTTACACCCCCACGGGGAGGTTGCAAGCTTACAACGATGAACCAGAAGTCATCGAATATGGAGAAAATTTCATTGTCCATCGAGAAGGTCCTGAAGCAACGCCTTATTTGCCCAATGTTATTGTTTCCAACAATCCGCTCATTCGCCCCGAAGATTATGGTATTCCAGCCGATGCAACTTCTGCGGAGGAACGACAGGCTCGGAATTTGAAACTGCCTTGGCAGAAAGTAAAAAAGACCAAAAACTTTTTATGGGAAGACGGTTTTTCCTTTTATTGCCTGACGCCAAAATCTCGCCATACAACTCATTCAAGCTGGGCGGTAACGGATTGGCACTTTATCTGGAGCAATCCCTTTGGTGATCCATATCGAAAGGATAAACGGCAACCCGGTGTAGGTGAGCATACTATGTATATGAATTCAGATGCGGCGAAGGATTTGGATATCGAAGATGGCGATTATGTTTATGTGGATTCGGATCCCCAAAACCGTCCTTACCGTAACTTTGATGTGAAGGATCCTTTTTATAAAGTGGCGCGACTGAAAGTGCGCTGCCGTTACAATCCATCTTATCCATACCATGTGATAATGATAAAACACGGTGCATGGATGTCTACAGAAAAATCTGTTTTGGCTCATGAATCACGGGCCGATGGTCGAGCTCAATCCAAAGATACGGGATACCAAGCCAGTTATCGCTATGGGTCTCATCAATCTTTGACCTATGGATGGCAAATGCCCATGCAGCAATTGGATAGTCTCTTCCACAAAGCAAAAGCAAAAATGGGATTTTTATTCGGTTACGAAGCGGATAATCACGCCATCAATACCGTGCCAAAAGAGACATTGGTAAAAATCACATTTGCTGAAAAAGGTGGTTTGAAAGGGAAAGGGAAATTGGACATAGTTAAATCTGGTTTTACGCCAGCGAATGAAAATGAATTCATGGAAAATTATATAGCCGGAAATATCACAACCATCGGAGATGATGAATGGTAAAAGACTACAATAAAGAAGATCCTTTCGAAATGAAAGCGATGGAAATCCCCGGTGGAAATATAATTCATCAAGCGAAGGTGATGTCGGAAGAATTTCGAGATATGGGAACAACAAAAGATGAATTATTGGCTATGTTTTCTAATCCTTTTTATAGTGGTTTGTTTATGGCTTATAGTCAACTTGGAAAGGAATCCATTGAAAATATTGTAGGTCAGATTTATGAAAATATTCATGTGATAAATGGGCAGGAGAACTAAATGAATAAAGTCTATAATTGGCAAATAAATCGTGATATGAGTTATCCTTATGAAGGGAAATATCCAGAAAGACAATTTGCCGCCGTTTTTAATATTAATCGCTGTATTGCCTGCCAAACCTGCACCATGGCTTGCAAAAGCACCTGGACATTTTCCAAAGGACAGGAATTGATGTGGTGGAATAATGTTGAAACAAAGCCCTATGGCGGTTATCCCCAATATTGGGATGTGAAATTGCTCAACCTGATGCAAAAGGCTCACGACCGTCAAGAAAAAACTATGACTTGGAACGATGAAGGTGAATATGATGGTATGACCATTTTTGAAGCAGCTGAAAAAGAAAAAACGGAAAATGGACAATCCCGTGTTTTGGGCTATTTACCAGCAGATAATGAATGGACTAAACCCAATATAGGAGAAGATGTTTCGCCACCTAAAACAACCAAAAAAGATAAAATGGGTTATATCACCGATCCTATCAAACTGCCGGAACACAAAAGTTTTTTCTTCTATTTACAACGAATTTGTAATCATTGTACTTATCCCGCCTGTTTGGCCGCTTGCCCCAGAAAGGCAATTTACAAAAGGGATGAAGACGGAGTTGTCTTGATTGATCAGGAGCGGTGTCGTGGGTATCGAAAATGTGTGGAAGCGTGCCCTTACAAAAAAGCCATGTATAACGGTCAAACAAAAATTACTGAAAAGTGCATCGCCTGCTACCCAAGATTAGAAGGTCGAGATGGGCATATTACGCCCGATGGTGTTTCGGTAGAGACTCGATGTATGTCATCCTGTGTGGGAAAAATCCGAATGCAAGGATTGGTTAAAATGAATCAAGACGGAAAATGGACAAAAGATGAAGAAAATCCATTGTACTGGATGATTCATGAGGAAAAAGTTGCTCTGCCACTTTATCCGCAATTCGGAACAGAGCCAAATATATTTTACATCCCACCAAGATGGGCGCCCAGAGCTTATTTAACCCAAATGTTTGGCCCGGGAGTGGAACAAGCTATCGATCGATATACGGCGCCATCCCGTGAACTCATGGCGATTTTGCAACTTTTCCGTGCCCAACGAGAAGTGATCTATAAATACCAAATTAAAAAAGGTCCCAAGATTTATGAAAAAGAAGTCACTCTTTCAGATGGTTCACAAAAGAGATTAAATATATACAACGATACGGTGATCGGTTACAATGAACAGGGTAAAGAATGCGTTAGAACTAACGTTGAAGAACCGATGTATGAACGACCCGGCACTCACTTTAATTCGATTTAATGATGGATTCCCGAACTAAACAAAACCATTTGTTAGAAGTTCGGTCAACACTGTATGGTGCAGTGTCTGCACTGTTTTCAGATCCCGAAAGTGAAAAATTTGCTATGTTGTTCACACCTAAAATCCAAGGGTGTATTCTGGATGCCTGTTTCCAATTGGAAGAATTAGAGAAATGTGAAGAAACAACCTTATCGAAATCTTTCCAAATGTTGATGTCAAAATTGGATGAAAAGAAAAAAGAAAATATCAGGAATGAATTTGTGAATGTATTTGGCCATACCCTGTCCAAGCAGATTGCTCCTTATGCATTGGAGCATTTGAAAAATTCCGATGTGTTTTTTCGCACCCAGAAACTCGCTGACTTGAATGGATTTTATAAAGCATTCGGGATGGAAGTGGAGTCCATCGAAAGAGCCGATCATATTTCTACTCAAACCGAGTTTCTTTCCTTCCTATTGCTAAAAGAGTTGTTAGCTCTTACAAATGAATTAGATGAAGAAAAAGAGGTTTGCGAAACAGCATTTATTGATTTCAATCAGAATCATTTTTCAGATTGGGCCAAAATGTTTGCTGGAAATCTGGCTGATAAAATTAATGGTGACTTTTACAATTTGAGTGGAAAGTTTTTAAACACTTTTATTGATTGTGAAAAAATATCAAAAACCACGATAAATAAAAAATATGTGAAAGATTATTAGATGTTTTGGCCCGTATATCCTTTTGATGAATTAAAAACCTTTGTATTAAATGCATTGGAGCATAATGCCAGTTATTATGACCATAAAATAATGGGATTACCAGCAACATATCTTGATCCAAAAATGTTTCCTGCGGATGCGGATTTTCTTGAAAATGCACCATTCATTAGATCCTTTATAGAAAACCCAAATCATATTGGACTCCATACCTATGAAAAATCAATTTCATCATTTCAGGGTACACAAAAACTTGAATTAGATTTACTTCGGATATGTGCAGAAGAAATATTTAAAGCAGTACCCAACAACTATGACGGGTATGTTGCTTCTGGCGGCACCGAATGCAATATTCAAGCTGTTTGGATTTACCGTGAATATTATAAAAATGTTTTAGATGCGAAAAATGATGAAATAATTGTATTATTCTCGGAGGATACTCATTATTCTCTTTTTAAAGTTTGTAATATTTTACAATTGAATTTCAAATTGCTGAACGTTGATTTCAATAGCAGAGAAATTGATTTTGAAAAACTTGATAATCTATTGAGCGAATTGAAAGCGGATGGTGTTAAATATTTTATCACAGTATTGAATATGGGCACAACCATGTTTGGATCTATTGATGATATTGATTCGATTACTCATTTATATAAATCTCATAACATTCAATTTAAAATACATGTTGATGCTGCATTCGGAGGTTTTATTTACCCATTTACCAATCCCAATAATGTCTACAATTTTGAGAACCCAAATGTGGATTCAATATCAGTTGATGGGCATAAAATGCTGCAGGCGCCTTATGGTACAGGGATATTCCTTATAAGAAAAGGGTTGATTGATAATGTTTTAACTGAAGAGGCCAGTTATATTGAAGGACTGGATCATACGCTTTGCGGTTCCCGTTCCGGAGCCAATGCAATTGCCACTTGGATGATTTTAAATATGCATGGATCAAAAGGTCTCATGGATCATATGGAACAATTAATAATAAAATCGGACTTTATTTGTAAATCTTTATCTGAATTAGATGTTCGGTTTTTTAGGAATGAATTCATGAATATTGTGACAATTCCTTCAGAAGATATTCCAATGAGAATCTGTGAAAAATATACTTTGGTACCTGATACGCATAGAGGTCAGCCCAAGTGGTGGAAGATTGTTGTCATGGAACACGTAAACTGGCAATTGATAGATAAATTTTTACTTGATGTTGCTCAATGTAATAAAGATAATCTTGGTATGAGTTTAGCTTATGGATAAAAAGTTTTTTTACCCAAGTCACAATCAAACTATATATCCAGAAAATAATTCTAAATCTATTATTGGAAAATGTGAATAACTCCTATTCAAAAAGGTTAAACGAATGAAAAATTATCAATCTAAAATAATAAATTTCATTCCCTATTTCTTTTCGGGGTTTTGGTTCAAAGATCCTCCAAAGGATGTGTCGCCGGATGAATATCGAACCGACAATGTTATCCATTACACGGATCTGGACAGAGCCAAATAGCCCACTGATTATCCATTATTTAGTTAATTTTCGGATATCGTCCAGTTTTTTAATTGCTTCTTCCAACTGCTTTTCCGGCCCTTTTTTAGCAGGTTTTTTTGGCGGATAAAGAATATTTTTCTTTGCAGATCGCACATCCCGACTGATGATTGGGTCTCGTGCCAACAATTCATCCAAAGCACCAATGTGGGTTCTTTTCCCATGTTTATTCAACGCACGAACCGCATTTCGCCGAATGTCCCGGGAATTATCCTTGAGCATATCTACAAACAGATCTACAGTTTTGGGTTTTGTTTTGACATATTTCGTCAATTGATTCACCGCTTCCGGTCGAGCATCCCATGTAGTACCGCCATAGGCAACCAACTCTTTTAAGCGGTCATAATTCTTGTCTGTCACCACACTTCCAAAATAGGTAATTGCCGATTTTCGGATTACATCTGTATGGGAATCTGTGTCTAATAAAGCATCCACTTTTTGGCGTGCCGCTGCCGTATCCACGATGACCAGGGTCTTAAACGCATCAGCCACGCTGTAATATTTTTCATCGGTGGATATTACGTCCTGTAAAAAAGTGCTAACTAATTCATCATTCTTATAATTTTTTAACGCATTCCAAATTGCTCTGCGTACCCGATTATCCTGCCCTTCTGCCATTGACATTAAGTCTTCCGCATATTTCTTGGATTTCAATTTCGCGAATGCATTCACTGCTTCTTTTCTTACACCCCAGAAAGGATCATTTTTTGCCGCATTCAATAATGCCCTTTCTACAATATGTCTACCCTTTTTGGTGCTTAATTCCTTTGCAGCAGCGATCCTATCCAAAATATGGGGACCTTTCTCCAATTGGAGGATCCACTCAGAAATGGATTTATTAAAAGTCAATTTACAAGGGATGCGCATCCCTGCATTAAAAATAACCATTTTGGGCCGTTTATTGGCCGGAACTTCATACACCATGTCCTTGTCTTCGATCCAGACCGTGTGAAGATCATCATCCACCCTAATTTGAATTGGCATTTTGAATATATTGGTTCTTTCCAGATTTTGTTTTTGCTTCACGGTTAATTTGACTGATTTATTCCGCTGGTTATAGTTCCATTTTACGTCATACTCAGGGTAGCCTGGTTCCCAGACCCATTGTTTAAAAAACCAGTCCAGATTTTGTCCTGTTGCTTCTTCCACCGCTTTTTTCAAATCTGGCGTTTCCACATTCTGATATTGGTTATCTTTAGTGTATTTTTGGATGGAGCGCCAAAAACCATCTTCGCCTAATACATCCCGCATCATATTCAGGATGAGACTTCCCTTTGCATAGGCGTTTCCGTCAAACAGATCCATGGGCTCATAATATTGGCAATATACTGTGGGGCGCCGCCATTTTTTATCTGTTCGTAGATAGCCATTAATTTCACCGAATCGGATATATTCTCCTTCGTCATTTCCAAATTTATGATCTCTGTAATCCCGAGCGAAAAAGGTAGCAAACCCTTCATTCAGCCACATATTTTTCCAATTTCGCGTGGTGAGCATATCACCATACCATTGATGAACCAATTCATGAGCTACCAAGCCCACACTACTCACATCCGGCGCAGCAAATTCATCATGCATGGTTTTATCAGTGTTATGAGTCAGGGTGATATTTTCCATACCGCCAAACATGAAATCGTCAATAATGACCTGGTCATATTTTTCATAGGGATATTCTATGCCGGTTACATCACCAAAATATTTCATCATATCTGTGGTTAACCCAAAAGAACGAAGTGTTTCCTGTTTATTTTCTTCATAAACCCAATAATTAACAGGAATTCCATTGTAAGAATCTTCCACTTTCACATATTCGCCGACCGCAAAGGAAATGAGATAACTCACCATGGGAAAATGCTCGTGCCAGTGCCAGGTGTGAGTTCCGTCACTATTGTCTTTTATCGACATAAGCTCACCATTGGAAAGTGCAGTGAATTTTTTGTCCACGGTCAGGATGGTTTCAAAAGTTGCCTTATCATTGGGATAATCATAATGGGGCAGCCAAAAATGGTTATCTTCCGCTTCCCCTTGTGTCCAGGCCTGCAAGGGCTTGTCGGAATAAGTTTCATCCGGTTTAATAAAATATGTCCCTTTCCTGGGATGTGCTGTATAATCCAAACGAACTTTCACTGTATCATCCCAACCTATGGGCTTATTCAAAGAGAGAAAAACTTTATCCCCATGATGATTATATGAAATATCCTTTCCATCCAATCTTACGCGATGAATCTCCATATCTTCCGCATCCAATTCGAATTCAGATAAAGAAGAATTAAGTGCACTTAGTGTATGAGTTACATTTCCGGAAACAGACTTTTCATCAAGGTCAACGGTTACATCTATCTTGATATGATGAATATCCACATCCCGATCACGAGTACGCTGATTGGGTGCTTTGTCATCCGCACCAAATAAAATGGTTAAAGCTATTAATAAAGAAAAACTCTTCATGGTTTCCTCTAATAAATGAAGCATGAAAATTATTAAAAAGTTCGGCATGGAATTGTAATTATTATGCCCATTGAAAATAGAAATAGAATAATATAATCCTTCCAGAAAAACATTCTATTAGTACTATTTTTTTTTTGATAAATTCTGTTAAGGTTATTTGAATAATGACCAAAGTTTGGACCAAAAACAGATAAAATAAAGATGGGTAAGAAAAAAAATTTAATTGTAATAATTACTATATCGTTTTTAGCATTTGCTTGGATCGGCTACATAACAATGAACCCAAATAAAGCAAATCCAGGTATGGTTCGGTTTCTTTCATTAACTGAAATTAATTCGATTGACCAATCAGAGCGTGTTCGTTTAGGTGGGTTAGTTTCGCCCGGAACAATTCAAGTTTCAGAGAACAACTTACTGGATTGCAATTTCAGATTAAAACAGGGTGAACTTACTGTTCTTGTACAATTTACAGGGACTCGCCCAGATCTTTTTAAGGATGAAGCAGAAGTCATCGTTGAAGGGAATTATCTAAATGGTGTATTTCAAGCTGATCAACTTCAAACCAAATGCGCATCTCGATATGAGGGTGATTTGAAGGATGAATCAATTTATACTGCTGAATCTATATGATATCTATTTTTGGTAGTCTTTCCTTAAGCCTTGGGCTAGGGATGGCTGCCATCTGCATTTTCCTTTTTTCTATATTTCTGAATAATAATAAATATAGATTTTTTATTGCTGGAAGCCGTGCAGCAATTGTTGTATCCATTTTATCAATTCTAGCCACCTTTTTATTATTAAATGAATTGTTGGTCAGCAATTTTGATGTTAATTATGTAGCACATTATACTAGTTTAGAAACACCATTACTTTATAAAATTACAGCCCTTTGGGCGGGGCAATCAGGCTCCCTCCTGTTTTGGCTTTTTATCCTTTCTATATATACTCTGATTGTCATATTCCAAAACAGGAATTCATTTACAAATTTGTTGCCGTGGGTAATAATCGTATTGGTAGTTGTCCAAACATTCTTTCTACTACTGGTCATTTTTATTGAAAATCCATTTGCACCAACAACCGCAGATTTTGTGGTTACTAATGGAAATGGTTTAAATCCACTTTTACAAAATATTACAATGGCGATTCATCCACCAACATTGTATTTGGGATATGTCGGATTTACAATCCCATTTGCATTTGCAATTGCAGCATTAATTACGAAAGATACAGGTTCAGTATGGATTAGATCAATCCGTCGGTGGACCTTAATAGCATGGCTATTCCAAAGTGCTGGAGTAATACTAGGCGGCTGGTGGGCATATCAGGAATTGGGCTGGGGTGGTTACTGGGCTTGGGACCCAGTCGAAAATGCATCATTTATGCCCTGGCTCACTGGTACGGCTTTTCTACATTCCATAATAATCCAGGAAAAAAAGGGAATGCTGAAAACTTGGAATATGATTTTAATATTAACTACATTTATTCTTTGTATTTTTGGGACATTTTTGACGCGGAGCGGTATTATGTCTTCGGTCCATTCATTTGCAGTTTCAGATTTGGGACCTATATTTCTTGGCTTTATAATTCTAATTCTTATTATTTGTATCGCTCTTATTCTTGTAAGACTTCCAACGTTAAAGGCTAATAAAAGAATAGAATCTTTCACATCAAGAGAAAGTGGGTTTCTATTTAATAATATGGTTTTTGGATTAATTTGCTTTTCAGTCTTTTGGGGAACAATATTCCCTGTTTTATCTGAAGCAGTAAAAGGTGAGAAAATTACAGTGGGAGCCCCTTTTTTCAATCAGGTGAACATCCCTCTTGGCTTGATATTATTGTTCCTAACAGGTGTTGGGCCTTTATTGGTCTGGCGTCGCACATCGAAAAAAGCATTAATTCGAAATTTTTCTGTCCCAATATTTTCGGGAATTATCGTTTTTATCATTTGTTTTTCTCTCGGAATTCGAAATACTACTATAATATCATTCCCCTTGATAGGGTTCGTAATGGCAGCCATAATAATTGAATTTCAACGTGGCGTTAAATCAAGAGTAACAAGATTTAATGAATCCTTTATTAATGCACTAATAACTTTAATTTCAAAAAACAGATCGAGATATGGTGGGTATATAGTCCATCTAGGAATTGTTTTTATGTTTATTGGATTTTCTGGAAAAGCATTCGATTCTGAAACCGAATTCGCTATTAAGAGAGGGGAGATCAAAGAATTTGATGGCTATAATTTTGAATTGGTTTCAATTATTCCTGAAGAACGTCCAAATCATATTGCTTGGATTGCAAATCTAAATGTATGGGATCTTAACCGTCAATTGATAACAACTGTTTTCCCTGAGAAACGCATATATTTTCACCGTCATCCCAATCCTGATAAACGGCAACCGCATAGTGAACTAGATATTTATTCCACATTTAATAAAGATATTTATACTATCTTTTCTGGAGTAGATATGGAAAAAGAAATTGCCTATTTGAAAGTTATGATAAACCCTCTTGTCTGGTGGGTCTGGTTTGGAGGATATGTACTCATTTTTGGTACCTTAATCGCCCTATGGAACCCAAAGGAGAAAATCTGAACTTTTTCTGTTATTAAAAATAAAGTGTACGATATGGCATCTTTCAAATATATCCATTCACTTATTATTTATTAATCATCAGTACTCCACATGACCAAAACTCAAAATAACTTCAATGACCTAGGACCAAAGGAATGGCTCCCATTCCAAAAATCATTTACCGTTTTTGAAGATATGGATTCCCTTATGATTAAAAACCTTCGGTTCTTTACAAAAACCAGTCTTGTCCCCGCACCGAATATTGGATCCATTGGATCTAGTGATTTTCAACACAAGATTAAATCTAACATAAAAAAGATGGGTATCAACTGTGGAACTAAGCAAGATACCTTTGACTTCTTAGCTGTGGATCTTGTTGGGGAAAATATTGATTTAGAATCGTCTTTAAATTGGATTTTTCAATTTGCGCCCAAACTTAACTCTCGAAAATTCCTTTGGATTTTGTTATCCACAAATCATGTAAATGATAATGGGATTCCAGTCGCGTGGAGTTTGTCAAATCAATTAGCCGGTTATTTAACTAGAAAGGATGAAAAAATCATTTGTCTCCCCGATGGGGATACTTGGACATCTCTCTATTTTCGGAAAGACGAAAATTCTAAACTTATCCCACCAAAATCTATCCAAACGAGCCAAAAGCAGGCATCTCTTAAACTATATTCTTTATCTTTTAAAAGCTGGTTCATCTTGAAACCCAAACCCCGATCTAGAGACGAAATTCTGCATCCTGCTAAATATCCAGAAAACCTTGTTAATATGTATGTTCAAGAATTCACTAAAAAAGGAGATACAGTTTTTGATCCCATGTCCGGAACAGGAACCACGCAAGTTGAATCATTGAAATTGGGACGACATGCCTTTGGCATTGAGTTAAGTAAACTTTTCCATAGTATTGCTAGTAATAGATGTGATGAAATTTCTACAAAATGTGATTATTCAATATTTCTAGGTGATGCGCGTAACATTTCCTCATTTAATTTGCCTGAGTTGGATTATGTGATCACATCTCCTCCTTACTGGAACATGTTGAATATGAGAGGTGCAGAAGTACAAGCTGCCCGTAAAGCAAAAGGACTTCAAACCAATTATTCAGATAATGATAATGATTTGGGAAACTTGGATGATTACCAAAACTTTTTAAACATTCTAGTAGATATTTATGATAAAACTATAGCGGGATTAAAAATTGGCGGTCATTTTACTATTGTTGTGAAAAATATCAAAAAGAAAGGAATTCATTATCCCTTAGCCTTTGATTTAACAAAACGTTTAGGGAATTTTATACAACTAAAACATATTGGATTCTGGTGTCAAGATGATCTACAAATCGCACCTTACGGTTACAAACATACGTGGGTCAGCAATACATTCCATCATTATTGTCTAACATTTCAAAAACCCTAATCTAATAATACTCCACATTTCATATTTTCTCTCAGTCGAGGATATAGAGATAAAAATGATGAAAGTTCTTTTATGCCAATGCCCTTATTTTTAATCCGTGTTTTAAATAAACCTTTTTGAAAGAGTTGCGGTTCCAAATCAATAAACCGAGAAAAATCTTTTTCCTGTGCTAATCCACATAAAATCAATTCCGGGTGAAAATTCAATACATAAGTAAATGGAATTCCATTTCCCAATTTTGTCATTTTTGACCAAAACCATTTTTCTTGATAGGGCTTTTCTTTTATTCCTGATGATTGAATCAATTTGATTAAAAATGCACTTTGATCACCTGATATTCCAATGGATACAAATGGTATCTTTCCTTTCCATCCCTTCATAAACGAGAATAAATAGCAAACAGATTCAGTCTCCGGGGCATGGAGACGACTATTTTTTTGGACCATTGGTCCCAGCTTCCACGATTAGGAACCAATCCAGGTAAATTTAAATATTCTTCAGTTAGAAGAATGTCTCCATCATGGCGCAAAAAGTTATTTTTTATATCCCATTCTTCACGCCCGAGAATAAAATCCCGTTTATCCGGTAGGTAAAATGGTGTTTCACAATTTTTAGTTTTAACTGGAATTTCATTCAGATCACAAAAATGAAGAAATATTTTTTCAGATATTTTCCCTTTGGCAATATTTGTAATGCGGGATTGGATATCTATTAAGTTCATTCGATTGATAGTATAGGGAAGACTAATTATTGCATATCTGACAGATTCTGCCATGAGTCGGTCATAAATACTATTCTCAATTTGAATTCGAATTATTTGCTTCAACATATTCATTAAAATTACATGACAAATGGTGAAAATAAAAAAGGGGCTGAATAAGCCCCTTTTTTAAAAGATAATTGAGAATTATCCTAAATATCTGCGAAGATTCTTACTCCGTGACCTATGACGCAATCGCTGAATAGCTTTTTCCTTAATCTGACGAACACGTTCCCGAGTAAGGTCAAATTCTTCACCAATTTCATTCAATGTCATAGCACTATCGCGGTTAATTCCAAAATACATTTCAAGAACCACGCGTTCACGCTCAGATAGTGTTTCCAGTGCACCGTTTACTTCTTCGGTCATAGATTCCAACATGATCTTCATTTCTGGCTCTTCAGCTTCAGAATCTTCAATGATGTCAAGCAAACTACTATTTTCACCTTCCTGGAAAGGTGAATTCAATGAACTATGGCGTCTTGAATATTGCATGGCCATGAGGACTTCATCACCGCTCATTTCCAATTGGGCGCCGATTTCATCTCCTTTTGGTTGACGTTCAACTTCCGCTTCCAATTTTTCTGCAGCGCGAGTGATCTTGGTAATGGTTCCTACACGATTCAATGGTAACCGTATCAGACGAGATTGTTCTGCTAACGCCTGGAGAATTGATTGGCGAATCCACCAAACAGCATAAGAGATAAATTTAAATCCACGAGTGTGGTCAAATCGTTTGGCTGCTTTAATAAGCCCCATGTTCCCCTCATTGATAATATCGGCAAGTGAAAGGCCATTCCCTTGGTATTTCTTGGCGACAGAAACTACGAAACGAAGATTCGCTTCCACCAATTCTTTCATGGCTCTTTCGTCATTTGCCTGAATTCGAATTGCCAATTCAACTTCACGTTCCGGAGGTAATGGGTTGAATTTTCCAATTTCAGCCAAATACATGCTGATACTCCCACTGGAAACTTTACTGGGTTTTATTTTTTTCTTTTCGGGTGTTTTTGCGGCTGTTTTGGATGGTTCTTTCTTTTCTTTTACAGCAATGGTTTGGTCTTTTTTAGTTTTAGCCAAGTCAATGACCCCTAGTTGAGATGTTAATAGTTTGTTTGGTTTTGGATAAAGCCGACAAATTTAGGAATAATTATTAATTATTTAAAGATAATCTTCTAGATATTCTAAATTTTAGATAATACTAATGTCTTTGAAATCTAATTAATAGATTGGGTATGTGATATATATTCATTAACATGTTTTTCTAGGATGTCTAATGGAACAGCACCATTCCCTAGGACAATGTCATGAAAATCTCGAATATTAAAATCATCACCCATCTTTTTTTCTGCTTTGGTGCGAAGTTCACGAATCTTCAATTCACCTATTTTGTAAGCTAACGCTTGCCCCGGCCACGCAATGTATCGATCAATCTCTACGGTAACATCATTCTCAGTTTTGGCAGTATTAGATAACATATAATCAATTGCCTCTTGACGGGTCCAACCCAAAGCATGCATTCCAGTATCAACAACCAATCTGCATGCGCGCCACATTTCATAGGTAAGTTGACCAAACTTGCTATAAGGATCTTTGTAAAACCCCATCTCTTCTGCTAATTTTTCAGAATAGAGCCCCCACCCTTCCACAAATGCGGTATACCCTCCATATCGACGGAATTTTGGTATATTTTCCAGTTCTTGTGCTAAGGTGATCTGTAAATGATGCCCGGGAACCGCTTCATGGATTGAAAGTGCTTCCATTTCATATTTTGGACGGGTCTCCAGTCTATAAGTATTGGCCATGAAAAAACCGGCTCTGCCCGCTTCCTGAGACCCAGAATAATAGTACGCTGTGGGCGATGCAGGTGCTTGATAATCTGGAATTGGTTTTACACCGTAAGGCAATCTCGGAAGTAAACCAAAAAACTTGGGTAATTCTGCATCGGCTTTTTTACAAATCATTCTATATTCATTTAACAACTCCTCCTCCGATGTAAAATAAAACTGAGAATCAGAACGGAGAAAGGTCAGGAATTCGTCAAATGAACCATTGAATTCTGTCATATTGATGACCTTTATCATTTCAGTCCGAATTCTATCTACTTCGCCTAATCCGATTTGGTGAATCTCTTCAGCTGTCAGATCTGTGGTTGTATAGCTCGCAATCTGATATTTGTAATAAACATCTCCGTTGGGAAAATCCTTACAAGCAATGGATTCCCGACACCCTGGCAGGTATGATTCATTGAAATAGGTGAATAACAATTCAAAAGCCGGATAGACAAAATCGGTCATCACCGATATCATTTCGATTGTCAATCGATTTTGTTCTTCACTTGGTATGGATTCGGGAAATTCATTGAAGGGTTTATAAAGCGGTGACTCATTGATGGGATTTCCAAATTGAGCACTGATTTGATCCGGAATGGATCCCAAAATAATTTTGGGGGGAACCCAACCTACTTTCACACCCCGTTTCATGAGATCAATTGTTTGGTCCAGTTTGGTTGGAAATGCCCTCATTCGAGCGAGATAATTCTCATAATCTTTCACGTTATTAAAGGGCATATAATTTGAAATCCCAGCAAAACCAATCTGGATACCACCCATTTGATCTATGGGAATTAAATAAGATAAAAACTGGAATCCCTCGATACGTTTTTCAATTCCGTGGAGATAGAGGTCATAATTAAGTTGATCATCTTCCGATAATTCAAATCGGTCGATATTTTTGACTTTTTCAAGAAGGACTTTTGTTTCTTCCTGCCTTTTTAAAATGGTTTCATAGGAGACATCATTCAATTTATCGTTAAAGCGGTTATCTCCCAGCCGGGTGGCCCATTCAGGACTGTTAACAATTCCTTTCTCCCATTGTTCATTTAAGATATCATGGAATTGCTCTGGAACGGATTTTTCATCTGTTTCAATTATAAAATCAAATTTGAATGTGATACAGTCTATATTTAAAAATAGAATTAGTAATAGAAAGGATATATTTTTCATTGATTTAATTGGTATTGATTAATTCTGCTAAGAGATAAATGTCAAAAATATTAATTATATTATCAAAATTTAAATCTGCGAGTGTATGTTGTGATTCAGTCAAATCTAAGTTATATAGAATCATATTGACAATCAACATAATATCCATGTTATCGATGATTTCATCTTCGTTCACATCACCATAAAACACACCATTATCTAATCCTTTGTAATATTTCATGACAGTAAATAACCCGTTAATATCACTGCCAAATACAAAATCATTTTCAGTATATTGATAAATCCCCCAATTACCGACCCAAGGTGGTGATGGGTCATCATGGTCCGTATAGGTATCAAAGTGTGCAGATTCAATGGGATCAACTGGATCACTAATATCGACAATGGACATTCCATAAGTATAATGTGATATAAATATTCGCGACCCCATAACTTGTGCATTATGCGCTACCAGATTCGGCCCAAGGTATTCACCTACAACATGAATATTTTCCAAATCTTCAATGGTCCAAATTTTTACTGTTTTCGTTGCAGTTTCCTCAGTGGTGGTCACATATTTTCCATCATCTGAAGGCCAAACTGTATGAACATACCCATTATCAGGAATGTCTACTCTAACTATTAACTCTGGTGCTGTCTTCTGGCTTACATCGTACATTGAAAATGTTCCACGCCAACCCTCAGCAATATACACAGTATCATTTCGTGCAAAGATATCATGAATTTGTTCAGTAAAAATATAATGTATTTCCTGCGGATCTTCGGAGTTATTAATATCAATGATACGGACTCCTTCGCGGTTTTGGCCCAGTACATAAGCAAATCCTGTGGATACATCTATGGACATATTATGCGACCGAATATGATCATTGTAAATATAAGTACTGGTTAACGAAACACTATCCGGCAAGGTTGATAAATCGATGATTTGCATTCCTTCATTTGTTCCGGTGTTTTCACTTACAACAAAGGCATAATTCTCAAATGTTTTAATATCTCTATGAAAGTATGCATCGCTCTGCATCGGCCCTAAAACTGTATCAATAATCATCATGTCTTCTACGCGAATAAAAACCACTCCATCTAAAATTCCCATCATGGCATAGTCTTCTCCATCTGGAGAGGTGTACCCCCAAACATCTGATCCACCATATCCCATACCATCATCATTGAACTGGATCTGTCCATGGAGAGTAAAGGTATCTTCCGCATTTCCATTTGATAACAAAAAGGATAGGATACAAAATGTATATATGAATTGGCTTAGATAAAATCTCATCTTTAGAATAAAGGATTAAAACAGGAGAGGAACTTATTAAAAATAGTTATCATATTCATGCTTGACGATCGCCAAAATAAAATCTAGTAAACCGTTAGTCAAAACTACCCTGTCCTTGTAATTTTTCTTTTACCAAGCAAAAGAGCATTCCACCTCATTCTAATATTACATTTCAGCGTATTTTTCTTTTTTCCTCTCAGATGCCCTTTTATTCTGATCCAACTCCATTTTTCTTAAACGAATCGAGAGAGGTGTTATTTCCACTAATTCATCTTCCGCAATGAATTCAATGGATTGATCTAAAGAGAGAAGTTTTGGAGGACGGATCGTAACAGATGCATCCGTTCCGGATGCACGCATGTTTGTCAATTTTTTCTCCCGGGTAATATTCACATTCAGGTCTTCAGAACGGTTCCGTTCGCCAATGAGCATACCATCATAGACTTCTGTCCCCACGCTTACAAACAATTCGCCACGGTCCATCATGCCCATACAAGCATAAGCTGTTACTTTTCCATTCCGGTCAGCTACCAATGCGCCCGTATTTCGTTGAGGTATACGACCAAACCAAGGAGCAAAACCATCAAAAAGTTTATTCATAATTCCTGCACCTTGAGTATCCGTCATGAATTGACTCCGGAAACCAATCAATCCACGAGATGGGATGGAAAATTCCATATTTACCCTACCACTGCCGTGATTTTGGAGATTGGTCATTCTCCCCTTTCTTTTTGATAACTTTTCTGTAATTATTCCCACTCTATCTTCTGGGATATCCAAGAAAACTTTTTCCATGGGTTCCATTATTTTTCCATTTTCTTCCTGGGTAATTACGTGTGGTTTAGAAACCATAAACTCATATCCTTCCCTGCGCATGGTTTCTATCAAAACAGCCATTTGGAGTTCACCCCGACCCCGTACTTCAAATACATCGGTCCGTTCTGTTGAAAGGACTTGGAGAGATACATTACTCAAAATCTCCTTTTCCAATCTTTCGTGAATATGACGTGTGGTGAGGTAATTCCCTTCTTTCCCGGCAAAGGGACTGTTATTCACATAAAATAACATGGAAACGGTGGGCTCATCCACTTCGATCCGTGGTAAAGGTTCAGGATTTTCATTATCAGATATGGTATCGCCAATAGTAATGCCATCTAATCCCGCAATGGCAATAATATCCCCTGCTTCTAATTTTTCAACTTGGATTTTTTTAAGTCCTTTAAATGTGTATAAAGCAGAAAATTTATGGTGGTGCGTAATTCCTTCTTCTCCACAAAGTGCATATGAGGAATTCATTTCAAGCGTACCATTATTCAATCGACCAATAGCTATTTGCCCCACATAGGAATCATAATCCAGGTTGGTCACTAGAAATTGCGGGGTGTAATTATCATCTGCAACCGGTCCAGGAATTTTTGATAAAATTGAATCAAAAAGTGGTTCAAGATCTGTTGATTTGTCATCCAATTTAATATGGGCCACACCTTCTTTAGCATTTGTATATAAAATAGGGAATTCTATCTGTTCATCAGTAGCATCCAAGTCAATAAACAGGTCATACACTTCATCCACAACTTCACTTATCCTAGCGTCCCCTCGATCAATTTTATTAATTACAAGAATGATTGGAAGGTTTTTATCCAGCGCTTTCTTTAAAACAAATCGAGTTTGAGGTAAAGGGCCTTCACTGGAGTCAACAAGTAACAAAGCACCATCTACCAGATTCAGACTTCGTTCCACTTCACCTCCAAAATCCGCGTGACCCGGTGTATCCATAATGTTGATCTTGATATTATTAAAATGGATTGCGGTATTCTTGGCCGTAATTGTAATGCCACGCTCTTTTTCAAGATCCATGGAGTCCATTATACGGTCTTCCACTTGTTGATGTGCCTTAAAGGTGCCACTCTGTTTTAGCATACCATCAACTAGGGTTGTTTTCCCGTGGTCCACATGGGCAATTATTGCTATATTTCTAAAATTTTCTTTTCTCATGATGTCTTCTTAAAATAATTGAATTGGGGTAAAATTTAGCGGCGAAAGTTCATGCTTTAGGAATATGTTAAAAAGGAATATTTGACACCCTTTCAACAGATCCAAAATAATTAGTTACTCCGGTTTTTCCTTTTATTTTTCCCACCTTTACCCTTTTGACCTTTTTTACCACGAAATTTTTTATCTCGGCCACCTTTTTTCTTTTTCCTTCCTGTAAAGAAATCTTCTTTTTTGGATGGCGCTCTGTTTGGCATTTCTTTGGAAATTTCAACAGAGAGTGAAACATCTTCAAATGTTTCCTTATTTAAGGCCTTTATAACATCATTTTTCCGATTTTCTTCAATTTCAAAGAAAGAGAATTTTTTCATAATATCGATACTGCCAATCACAGCATCTTTTGAATCCATTGCTTCATTGATTAATCCCATGAGTCGATTGGGGGTCAATTTATTCCGAGAACCTACATTGATATAGATTGTTGCAAATTTTGATCTTCGGCGTTCAGACCTATTCTTCCTTTCACGAGGTTGTCTAGTATCCCTTTTGTTTTTTCCACTGGCTATGTTGATATCACGTGCATTTTTATAATAGGACAAATAGCGGTTGAATTCTGCTGAAACAAAATGCTTGATGAGACTTTCTCTATCAAACGAAATTAACTTTTCATAAATATCATCTAAGAATGGCCCAATCTGTTCTTCATTCACTTCTACTTTTTCAATTTTGTCAATGAGTGCATAAAGACGTTTTTCGCAAATATCCCGACCACTTGGAACTAACTCTTTTGAAAAAGAGATCCCTGAAATCCGTTCGATTTCTCTTAGCTTTCGCATATCCCGAGTATGGATAATAGCAATAGAAATTCCACTTTTTCCGGCTCGCCCTGTCCGACCACTACGATGTACATATACTTCTGGGTCATCCGGTAAATTATAATTAATAATATGGGTTAGATCATTTACATCTAATCCACGAGCAGCAACATCTGTGGCTACCAAGACTTGTAAACTGCGACGTCTGAATTTTCCCATTACTTCATCCCGTTGTGATTGGGAGAGATCGCCATGGATCGCATCAGCATTATAACCATCATGCATTAATTTATTGGCAATTTCCTTAGTTTCACGACGGGTTCGACAAAAAACGATTCCATAGATATTGGGATTCATATCTGCGATTCTTTTGAGCACCTCGTAACGATCCTTGGCATGTACCATATAATTCACATGTTTAATGTTTTCTGCCCCAACATTCGTGCGCGCCACGGCTATTTCCACTGGGTTATTCATGTATTTCCGGGTAATAGAAACAACCTTTTTGGACATGGTTGCAGAAAAAAGAAGTGTTTGTTTCTCATTTGGTGTATTCTCCAGAATAGCATCCAATTCTTCCTTGAATCCCATGGTAAGCATTTCGTCTGCTTCATCTAATACTACTCTCTCAATATTCTCAACAAATAATTTTTTCCGATTGATTAAATCTCGTGTTCTTCCAGGTGTGCCTACAACAATCTGTGCACCTTTTTTAAGTGCTCTTATCTGAGAATCAATCTTTTCACCGCCATACACTGCAAGTATATTTACCCCTTTCAAGTATTTCGAATAGCTTTTCAGGTCACGAGTGATTTGTACGCATAGCTCCCGTGTAGGGCATAATACTATTGTTTGAGTATTCTTGTTATTAGGATTCGCCAAATGGATAGCTGGCAACCCAAATGCTGCAGTTTTTCCAGTTCCTGTTTGAGCTGTTGCAATTATATCCTGATGGGATGACATTAAGTGAGGAATGGTTTCAGATTGGATTGGCGTGGGAGTTTCAAACCCTAATTCATTTACGGCTGTAATGATATTTTGATGCAGACCAAAATTTTCGAATGTACTCATAAAAAAGTTTTACCGGTGTGGATGATTGTCTCTTCGTAAAACGAAGCTAAAAATGTGGTGCGGAAGTTCGCCTGAATTGAACACCATAAATAGGGATATTTAAAATAGTATTAGGGATTAGGAAGTTGGAGCATTGGACGAATAAATGGCTTCGTTGAATGTTAAATTGATTAATTATGCAATAAATCTAAATTATTCTATAGTTTATGAATTAATCTTCTCCCAAGTCAGGTCCAAACATAACTTTGCTTTATCAATCAACTCATTAATTTCTGAATGGGAAATAACTAAAGGAGGGCATATGATCATGGCATCGCCAACAGCCCGCATGATAAGCCCATTATTGAAACAGAAATCACGGCAAATCGTACCGACATTTTGGTCTGATGGGTAAGATGTTTTAGTATTTTTGTCTTTTACCAATTCCAATGCACCTACCATGCCTACCCCTCTTGCTTCACCTACCATTGGATGGTCTCCTAATGCCAACCATTTTTTTTGAAGATAGGGGCTTAACTCATGTTTAGCTTTTTCTATAATTTTTTCATCTTTTAGAATGCGAATATTTTCTAATGCTACGGCACATGCTGCAGGATGGCCAGAATAGGTAAATCCGTGATTAAAATCGCTCCCTTTATTGATCACAGTTTCCGTTACTCGATCCCCAATCATTAAACCACCAATGGGCAAATACCCAGATGACAGCCCTTTGGCAATGGGCATGAGGTCTGCTTCAATATCAAAATGCTCTGAACCAAACCATTCGCCAAGACGACCAAATCCGCAGATCACTTCATCTGCAATCAATAGAATCCCATATTTTTTACAGATCCGTTGAATTTCGGGCCAATAGGTAGTTGGCGGAATGATCACACCGCCGGCACCCTGAACAGGTTCAGCTATAAAGGCTGCCACACGATCTTCTCCAATCTCTCTGATACGTATTTCTAAAGCCTGGGCAGTTTTCAATCCGAATTCTTCGGGATCCATTTCGCTACCGCTGCGATACCAATATGGTTGGGCAATATGTTCAATATCGTGCAATATGCCACCTTGGGCATGCATCCCTTTCATTCCACCAAGACTGGAACCGGCAACGGTACTACCATGATAAGCGTTTTCCCGACTTATAATGACCGTTTTCTCTGGTTTACCTTCTAATGCCCAAAAGTGACGAACCATCCGAACAACTGTGTCATTTGCCTCGGAACCAGAATTCGTGAAAAACACATGGTTGAATTGGGATGGAGAAATATCCACCAATGCTTTTGATAACTCGATTGCTGGTGGGTGTGTTGTCTGGCAAAAGATATTATAATAAGGTAATTCTTGCATTTGATTTGTGGCAGCATCCACTAATTCCTGCCTCCCATACCCCACATTCACGCACCAAAGTCCCGCCATACCATCCAATATCTTGTTCCCATCGGAATCCCATAGATATACACCATCTGCACGGGTTATGATTCGCGTCCCCTTTTCCATTAATGCTTTGTGATCCGTAAAGGGGT
>MPLX02416680.1_pt1 | contig 22626 bp, 16 predicted proteins | sample 1617341 | NCBI WGS metagenome assembly MPLX02 (sample SAMN05944804, study PRJNA350692) | marine metagenome | biome: marine; feature: ODZ; material: water; isolation source: 120 m water sample filtered on 0.2 um supor filter | place: Pacific Ocean | collected 2012-04-08 | depth 120m m | reverse complement strand
AGGTTCGAATCCTGCTACCCCGACTGAAAAAACACAAAACCCACTCAAATTAGTGGGTTTCTTTTTGGTGGACCTCTTGGTCCTTTTTTCGAACTTTTTTATAAAATTATTGAGTATACGCTTCCTCTTCCGACTAAATTTCCTTAATGTTTGTGTAAAATAAGAACTACTTTTTGTATACCCATTCTCTCAGATTTACCAGCAGTTAGTAAGATTAATGAAAAGCTTTTTATCATATTTTGTAATATAATGGATAAAAAACATATTTAGATATGATATATATCATATTTTGTTTTTTAATTCAATTGTATGTTTACGTTTCAAAGTTTAAGAAATATATAAATGAATAAATTAGAGAACCTACCTAGTAAATCATAGGAGGTATTTTTTCATTTAAATTTTAAAATAAAATATTATTATGGCGTACAATTTAAAAGATTTAAAGATTCAAAAATTATCAGTTATTGGTGCAGGACAGATTGGACCTGATATATGTTTGCATTTCGCAAAAGTTTTCTGGAAAAATGATGTTCAACTTGTATTAATAGATATATCCCAGCAGGCATTAGATATAGCACAGGCAAAGGTTGAGAAGAAAATAGAAAGAGGTAGAGAATCTGGAGCATTCAAATCACAGATGGCGGATACTATGAAAAACAGTATTTTGTATACAACTGATTACAGTAATGTATTTGGATCAAATATTGTTTTAGAGGCTGCAACAGAAGATGGTAATATCAAAGATATGATATTTAAACAAGTAGAGGAATTAACTGATGAGAGCTGTCTATTTTTATCAAATTCTTCACATATGCAGCCAGAAGTTATTTTTAGAAATATTGCAAATAAAAAAAGATGTCTTGTTACTCATTATTTCTTTCCTGCAGAAAGAAATCCAATAGTAGAAGTGGTTCCTGGAAAAGATACTGATCCGAGAATTACAGAAACATTAATGAGTTTTTATGAATTTATTGGAAAAATACCTATTGAGGTTCAGAGTTCTTATGGATATGCTATTGACCCTATTTTTGAAGGACTTTGTGAATTAGCTATTCTTTGTTTAGAAAAAGGATATGGTTCAATCAAAGAAATAGATAAAATGGCACAGAAAACTTTAAGACAAGGAGTTGGTCCATTTACTGCATTAAATCTAACTGGGGGAAATCCGATAACAAATCATGGTTTGGAGGAGATGAGAGAAACACATATTTCTTGGTTCAAATCTCCAAAAGTATTACAGGATGCTGTTGCTAATAATACAAAATGGGATACTGCAAAAAGAGATGAACAGGTTGATGTTAATCCGGTGAAAGCTGAAGTATTAAGAAAACAATTTCTTGGTGGATATTTTGCTCTTGCCTCATATATTATTGATCTAGGTATTGTTAGTGTAGACGATCTTGATATGGCAACTGAAATTTCCTTGGTAATCTCTGCTCCATTTACATTGATGAATAAAATAGGTATTGATACATCACACTCATTGGTTAAAGAGTGGTGTGAAGAGCATACTGATTTTCCATTTCCAGATTCACTTAATAAAGCTAAAGCAAGTGGTGGATGGGAGATATCTAGAATAGTAGCTAAGAAAAGAGATAACATCTCAGTTCTTACTATCAGAAGACCAAAAGTATTAAATGCATTAAATCTTGATGTTTTAAATAAACTCAAAGCTGAAATTGAAAATGCTGAAATGAATGCTGAAATTGATGGAATTGTTATAACTGGATTTGGAACTAAGGCCTTTGTTTCAGGAGCAGATATTAATATGCTTGCAGCATTAACAACTCCTGATGAAGGTTATGAAAATTCACATACATTTCAGCAATTAGTAAATTCTATACAAAATTGTTCTAAACCAACAGTTTGTGCATTAAATGGTTTTGCTTTTGGTGGAGGAAATGAACTTGCAATAACATGTACAGCAAGAATTGCAAAAAAAGGATTGCCTATAGTTGCTTGTCAGCCTGAAGCAAACTTAGGATTCATACCTGGATCTGGAGGAACTCAACGATTACCTAGATTAGTTGGTGTTGATGTAGCTGCAGAAATCTTACGAACTGCAAGACCTGTTTCAGGAGAGGAAGCGTTAAAAATAGGGCTAATTGATAAAGAAGCGGAAGGAGATTTGGTTGATGAAGCAGTAGATTTTGCCAAACAGATAGTTAATGGAGAGATTTATCCAAAAGAGTTTATTACTGATGGAATAAAAGAAAATTTAGCTCCAAAGGATGTAAATATCGGACATCTTAGCAGAAAGATAGATGAGATTATGAACAAAGCTATTTATGAAGGTATCAAATTACCATTGAAGGAAGCGCTTGAGCTTGAATCGAAATTATTTGGGGAATGCATTCTTACCAGTGATATGAAAATTGGGCTAGAAAATTTTAAAAAGAACGGACCTAAAGTTAAAGCAGAGTTTATGCATAAATAATTAATTAATAGGAGAGACCTTAATATGAAGTATAAAATAGGTATAGATGTTGGAGGTACCTTTACTGATTTCTTCTTAGTATCAGATAAAGGTGATTTCATTATGCATAAAACTCTATCGACTCCTAAAGACTCGTCTGAAGGATTTATTACCGGACTTAAAGAGATTGCAGAGATTTTAAATCTTCTGGAATGTGATTTTATTGATAACATTGATACGATTGTTCATGGCACAACAGTATCTACTAATGCTTTACTGACAATGGGTGGAGCTAAAACAGCATTAATTACTACAAAAGGTTTTCGTGACGCATTGGAGATGAGAAGAGGTATTAGAGAAGAACGTTATGATAATCATTACAAAAATGTAATTCCCCTTGTTCCAAGATACCTTAGATATACAGTTGATGAGAGAATTGATGCTGAAGGGACTATTTTGTCAGATTTAGATACAAAAGAACTAGATATTATTATTAAAGATTTAAAAGAGCAAGAAGTAAAAGCAGCTGCAGTTTGTTTTATGAATTCATATTTGAATAATGAAAATGAAAAAACAGCTACTGAATACTTAAGAGAAGCATTGCCTGATGTATTTATCTCATCATCATATGAGGTCTTACCTTCAGTTAGGTTTTATGAAAGAGTAAGTACAACAGTTGTAAATGCCTATATAGGTGTTGTTGTAGATTCATATTTAAAGTCTCTTTTAGGTAAATTAGATGACCTTAACTTTAAAGGTAAGCTTATGATTATGCAATCAAATGGAGGAGTTGTCACTCCTGATGTTGCAAGAAAAATAGCTGCTGTTACAGTTCTTTCAGGTCCTGCTGCAGCTCCTATTGCTGGAGCGTATTATGCTGATTTACTAGGATATGATAATTGCATAACTATGGATATGGGAGGCACAAGTTTTGATGCTTCTTTGGTTGTAAATAAGCAATGTGTTACCAGTACAGATGCCGATATTGACAGATATAGAGTTGCATTACCTACTTTAGATATTATTACTATTGGTGCTGGTGGAGGAAGTATAGGATGGGTAGATAAAGGTGGATTACTTCAGATGGGACCAAAAAGTGCTGGTTCTTTACCTGGTCCTATCTCCTATGATAGAGGTGGAGAAAAACCAACTTGTACGGATGCAGATCTATTACTCGGATATTTGGATCCAGATTATTTTGCTGGGGGTAAATACCCATTAAACAAGAATAAAACAATAGATATTACTGAAAAAGAATTAGGAAAATCCCTTGGATTAAATTCTCAGGAAGCAGCTGCTGGAATGTATCGTGTTATTAATATGAATATGGCACAGGGGGTACGGCAGGTTTCAGTTGAAAGAGGTTATGATCCAAGAGAATTTCTAATGATATGTGCTGGAGGAGCAGGTTCTATACATGCAGGTGAAATATGTCGTGAATTAGAGATTCCAATGTTTGTAGTCCCTAGTGTGGCTCCAATTTTTTGTGCAGCAGGAATGCTTTTAGGAGATTTAAAGCATGATTATGTCAGGTCATATATGACTAAATTTTCAGGATTGGTAAAAACGGAATTTTTAGAGTTATATAAAAACATGAAAGAAGAGGCTATAGAAACTCTTATAGAAGAAGGTATTAATGAGGATAAAATCCAATATATTCCATCTTTGGATCTTAGATATGTTGGTCAATATCATGAGGTTCCATTAGAGATTAGTATGGATGATATTTACGCATTTAACTTAGATGGTATAAAAAACGCTTTTCATAATGAACATAATCGTCAATTTGGATATGAGCTAAAAGATGAGGGAACAGAATTAGAAGTAATCAATATCAGGCTAAGGGCTATTGGAATCACTGAAAAACCACATTCTTTAACAGGAAATATTGATGTAGGAGCAGATTCACTTAATGATGCTTTGAAAGGTAGAAGAAAAGCATATGTTCCTGAGATAGACCAAATGAAAGAGGTTCCTGTTTATAATGGAGATATACTTAAAAGTAATTTCAAAATAGAAGGACCCTCCATAATCGAGCAGGTAAATACTACTGTATTTTTAGGGGAAAGCTATAACTGTGAAACCGGTATTGGTGGAGCGTTTATAGTTTACAATAAAGAGTTAATGCCTGATGGAGTTAACTCAATAGTTAATAAAAAAGAAAGTGTTATTATTTAATAATGAGTAAAAAAATGGAGAAAATAGACAAGATACTTCTTTCAATATTCCGTAGGGCTTTTAAGTCTATTACAGATGAGATGAGCATCTCTTTGACAAAGACGACTCGTTCTCCAATTTTATGTGAAGCAAAAGATTTTGTTACAGGTTTATATGATGCTGATGGAAATATGCTGGAGCAAACAGAAAACCTTCCAATCCTGAGTTTTTCTTTAGGTCCAGTTTGTAAAGTAATTATCGAGCAGTATGGAGAAAATATTCATGAAGGAGATGTTATAATTCATAATGATGTTTTTTCAATGGGGAATCAGAACAATGATGTTGCTATTTTTAAACCAATCTTTTGTGAAGAAACATTAGTTGGATGGGCAGCAGCTAAAGGTCATCAGGCAGATATAGGAGGAGCAGTTCAGGGAGGATATAATCCGAACGCCACAGAAGTATGGCAGGAAGCACTAAGAATACCAGCTGTAAAGCTTTACGAAAAAGGTAAGTTCAGAGAGGATGTATGGAACTTGATATTTGCAAATATCAGATTATCAATAGTTCAGGAGGATATTAAAGCACAGATAGGAGCATGTAGTTTAGGAGAAAGAAGATTAAATTCTTTGGTTTCTAAGTATGGAATAGAATGTTATCAGGCACATAAGCTTGAGCTTTTTAATAGCACGGAAAAGATGATGAGATCTGAGATATCTTTAGTTCCAAATGGAACATATGAAGGTAGTAGTATGGTCTATTATGATGGGAAACATATTGGTTCTAAATTTGAGATTAAGGCGAAAATTATAGTAGAAGATCAGGATATTATATTTGATTTTTCGGAAACTTCTGCTCAGACAAATGGTTTTGTAAATGGAACTTTTACTTCAACATGTTCAGCAATTACATTAACCTTCTTACAAATGGTTAATCCTAATATTCCTCATAATCAAGGAATGATAAAGCCTCTGAAATATATTGTACCTAAGGGAATAATACTAAACGCTTCATATCCAAAAGCTACAACTTTTGGAAATCATCTATGCCCTCAAGTTGCAGATTCTATTTTTAAAGCATTAGGTCCAGCAATGCCTCATAGAGTAACTGCTGGATGGAACCACCTTCTTTGCTCTCTTTTTACTGGAGATCATCCAAGAACAGGAGAAAAATATGTTGATATTTGCTTTATGGGATTAAAAGGTGGATCAGGAGCACTTGAAGGAGATGATGGTTATGATCATATTGGAATGATTGATGCTTCTGGAGGTTTGTTAGATCAGGATTATGAAATGTACGAACAGCAAACCCCTCATCTTATATTAAAACACGAGTACCTTACTAATTCAGGAGGAGTTGGAAAATGGAGAGGAGGACTCGGTGTTGAGACTATTATTAAAATGGGAGGAGATAATACAACAATGGTTGTGTTTGGGGATGGTGATGTAGAGCCTAATTATGGTCTTTTTGGAGGGAAGGGCAGTGTATTGAACAGTATTACTCTTACTTATCCTGATGGAAAAGATAATATTCCATTAAGTAAAGATATTGTTGAAGGTATTCCTGATGGAACTATTTATAAGCAAATTGCCGGTGGTGGTGGTGGATATGGGGATCCAAAAGAAAGAGATCGGGAAACAGTTAAATGGGATTTACTAAATGAAATAATTACAAGTGAACAAGCAAAAAATGAATACGGATTATAAAAATAAATAATGAATAATCATACAAACATATTACCGGAAGGATGGCCTCAACCAAAAGGATATTCAAATGGAATGCTAGCTGCTAATGGTAGAACTCTTTTTCTTGCAGGGCAGGTTGGATGGAACAAAGAAGAGAAATTTACTAGTGAGAAATTGATTCCACAGTTTGAGCAGGCTCTTTTGAATATTGTTGCAATAGTTGAAAAAGCTGGAGGCAAACCAGCAGATATATGTAAGATGACCTGTTTTTGTAAAGACAGAGATCAGTATCTAGCATCCAGACGGGAATTAGGAGTAATATGGAAAAATATTATGGGGAAACACTACCCTTGCATGAGTATGATATTTGTAGTTGATTTACTGGATCATCCTGCGTTGATAGAAATTGAAGCTACAGCTGTAATACCAGAATAAAATGGATTTTGAATTAAACGATATACAAAAATCAGTTCAACAAACCTTTAAGGATTTTGTTGACAAGAGAGTAATTCCTCAGGCAGCAGCAATTGATGAAAATGCTGAATTTCCAATGGAACTTTTTAAAGAAGTTGGAGAATTAGGTTTTTTTGGAATGCGATATCCTGAAGATGTCGGTGGAACAAATTTAGATGTAGTTTCATATTGTGCAGCTGTAATAGAATTGGCTAGAGGGTCAATGTCATTAGCAGCAGTAGCTACTATGCAGTCTTTAATGGCAACTTATTTTTTATATCGTTTCGGTGATGATGAAGTAAGAAGTCATTTTGATGCTGCAATGCGTGGTGAAGAAATCGGAGGTATTTGTATGACTGAACCAAATGCTGGAAGTGATCTTTTTGCTATTAAAACCAAAGCACAAGTAAAAGAGAATTATTTCTTGCTAAGTGGACAAAAAACATGGGTTACGTCCGCCCCAGTAGCAGATTTTTTTACTGTTTTGTCAAAGACAGATAATCATGAGAAATTATCCATCTTTTTTGTGCCTGTAAGTTTAGAAGGTGTTGAGGTAGGTAAGAAAATAGATAAACTTGGTGCTTGCGGATCTGTTACAAGTGAGGTTTCTTTTGATAATGTAAAACTTCCAAAGAACTATTTATTAGGAGAAATTGGTGGAGGCACGAAATGTTTAATGGAAATATTAGCAGAGATTAGGATTATGACTTCTGCTCTTTCTATTGGCGTAGCTACAGCTGCATTTGAAGATGCTTTACAGTACGCAAAGGAAAGAGAACAATTTGGCAAACCTATTGGAAAATTTCAGGCAGTAAAAATGAAATTTGCAGAAATGGAAGTGCAGCTCCAAACAGCAAAACATTATGTGTTCTATGCTGCTACATTGAGTGATAAGAACTTGCCACGCCATAAGGAATCTATGATTGCTAAATTATATGCGTCAGAATGTGCAAATACTATTTGTGATCAAGCATCAAGAGTTTTAGCTTCCTATGGTTATGCTACAGAATATCCTCTTCAGAGATATTTACGAGATGCTAGATTTACTCTTATTGGAGGAGGAACTTCAGAGATATTAAAAATAAATATCGGTAAAGAACTTGGATTATGAGTTTTATTAAAGAATACGTAATAGCATTACCGAATTTTCGCATAAGTGACAAAGTGCTAAGCCCACATGGAAAAAAAGGACAACATGCAATTTGTTATACAGATGAAGATATTATTACTTTGGCTTTTCAGGCTTGTGAAAATATTGAGAGTGATATAGATGCTATATTATTCTCAACAACAAGCCCTGTTTTTAAAGATAGATATCATTCATCTTATTTAGCAGACTTACTTGGGTTAAAAGAAGGAATTCTTGCTATGGATTTAGGGATTACAAATCGTGCTGGAACTGATGCGATAGTACTTGCTGATAGGTTGCTAAAAAGCGGATCGAATGAAAATATTTTAATTGTAGCTGCTAATGTTCATTATCCTGCTATTGGTAATGAAATACGGTCTGCTTTTGGACATGGTGCAGTTGCAATGGTATTATCAAATAATGATGGAATTGCGAAAATTACTAAAGCCAGAACATTTTCAAGTGCAATGTCAGAGGAGTTTATTTATAAGGGTGAAAAAACACAGTATGATTCTCGCTTTGCAAGAACAAAAGGATTCAAAAATAATTTAGACCTAGTTCTTAAGTCTGAGAAAATAAATAGTAAATCAATTAATAAAATCTATCTGAATTCTCCATATGCAAAAATTGGCTTTGGACAACTAAAAAAGGCAGGATTTGATTTGGAATCTCAACTTGGGACTGATGAAGTTGGAAAAATATCAGGACACACAGGATCAGCACATGGTTTAATGACATTAATTAATTCTATCGAGAAAAATAAGGACACTTCTTTATTGCTTGATTATCATAATGGAACAAACCTAATAGAAGTTGAATCGAAAGGATCAAATCAAAGTTCTTTTAGCTCAAAAGCTGCTGAAATAACTCATTACCAGGATTACTTGACCTTAAGGAAACAAGGGAAATTCACTGGAAGAGGATATAAGAGTGTTGAAATGTTCTCTTCTGAGATGATAAGTGAAAGAGATAAAGAAATGTTACTTAGACTAAAAGGGAACAAGTGCGAATCTTGTGATACTATTTATTATATAAAAGCCTTAAGGTGTAATGCTTGTAAAAGCAACAAATTATCGCAAGTTCAACTCTCAAAGAGAGGTACAGTATATTCTGTTACAAGCGAATACTATTTCCCAAATTCATTTACTCCAACAAACATGGTAGTTATTGACTTGGATGGTGGAGGTAGACTTACTGTTCAGCAAACAGATGATATGTATCCATCAGAATCTAATCTTATTAAAATAGGAGATAAAGTAAAGTTGGTGTTTAGAAAAATGATGGAGAATGATAAGAAACCGAATTATTTCTGGAAATGCATAAAACAATGAGCAAAAAAAGAGATATAGCAATAATTGGGATTGGAGTTACCAAATTCGGAGAGTTATTCAATCAAAGTTATGATGACCTTGTAAGAGAATCAGCTTCTCAGGCAATCAAAGATGCTGGTATAAGCTTAGATGAAGTTGAAGCTGGATGGCTTTCAACAGCTTTCCCAGAAATAGGAGTTTTTAAAGGTAGAAGTGGAATGGATATGGTTGAACCATTAAATTTATATGGGATTCCTGTAACACGTGTTTCAAATTTTTGTGCTTCAGGTGCAGATGCAATCAGAAATGCAGCTAATGCTTTAGCTGCTGGAGAGTGTGATGTAGCAATGGCTATAGGAGTTGAAAAATTAAGAGATCGTTCACCTCAGGATAGTATTGTAAAAATGATGGTAGAGTTGTCTCATCCTTACTTTCAAAAAGGATTCACTGCAGCTGGTACATTTGCTATTTATGCAAAAAGAATAATGCATGAATTTGGCGTTACACGTGAAGATATAGCAAATATTTCTGTTAAAAACCATTATCATGGCTCTCTTAATGATAAGGCACATCATAGAATGACATGTACCACTGAACAGGTACTAGAATCACCTATGGTAGCTGATCCGTTAACTGTTATGGACAGTTGCCCTACTACAGATGGAGCGGCATGTGTTATTATGGTTAGAGCTGAGGATGTTGACAAAACAAAACATAAAGCTGTTTATATTGATGGAATTGGATTGTCTGTTTCTACTGGATGGGATTTGCCGTTCTTTGATCCTAAACACTCTTTTCTTTCATTTCAAGCTACAAAGGATGCAGCTGCAATGGCATATAAACAGGCTGGTATTACAAAGCCATTTGATGAGATTGATCTTATTGAAGTTCATGATTGTTTTTCTATAGTTGAATTGTTAACTTATGAAGATCTGGGATTGTGTAAAAAAGGAGAAGCTAAAGATCTTATCAGGGGAAAGACTACCCAATTAGGAGGAGAGATACCTGTAAATGTTAGTGGAGGCCTATTATCTTGCGGGCATCCAGTAGGAGCAACAGGAGTAAGGATGGTTACAGAAATAGTAACTCAATTAAGAGGAGATTCAGGAGATAGACAGGTTGATGGAGCGAAAAGAGGGATTTCACATAATATTGGAGGCCCAGGAGCAATTGCCTCTGTAATAGTATTAAATAAAGAAAATTAAAAAATGAAAGTTTTACTTAGCAAACCCGGACTTGATGGTCATGATGTTGGTGTAAAAGTATTAGCTCATGGATTAAAAGAAGCAGGTTTTGAAGTTGTTTATACAGGTTTACGAAAATCTATAGAAGTAATTATTGGGATGGCTGTAGAGAATAAGGTTGATGCAATTGGTCTTTCTATTTTATCGGGAACACATCTTGTGTTAGCACAGAGGATGAATGAGCATATGAATGAGAGAAATCTTGATATTCCATGGTTTGTAGGAGGAAACATACCATCACTTGATGTTCAAAAGCTTGAAGCAATTGGCGCCAACAAAGCTTTCCCTACAGGAAGTAAGGTGATGGATATTGTTAAATACTTTAATGAAATAAAGGCAAATGTATGAGTGATGTAAGAACAAAGAAAACTACTGAAGATCTTGAAGTGAAGAAAGTATATCTTGAATCAGGCATTGAGGTGGATCCAATTTATACTAAAGATGATATTGAAGATTCTAGCATCAAACATGAAATGCCAGGGGAATATCCTTTTACTAGAGGTATTCATTCAACAATGTATCGTAAAAGACCATTTACAATTAGACAGTATGCTGGATTTGCATCTCCTGAGGAAACAAATGAGAGATTTCATTTTCTAATAAATAATGGACAATCAGGACTTAATGTAGCGTTTGACTTACCAACTCAATGTGGTTTAGATTCAGATGATCCAAGAGCTTTTGGTGAAGTTGGTCGTGTTGGAATGACAGTTGATACTTTAGATGATTTTGAAATAGCTTTTAAGAATATAGATCTTGATAAAATAACAGTCTCACTTACGATTAATGGTACTGCGATAATTGCCATTGCAATGTATATCGCTATGGCAGAAAAGGCAGGATATGATATTAGTAGTTTAAGAGGAACTGCTCAGAACGACATACTTAAAGAATTTATTGGTAGAGGTACATGGATTTTTCCTGTAGAAAAGTCAGTAAAGCTTGTGGTAGACACTATTGAATATTGTGCTAAGAATGTTCCAAAATATAGTCCTGTAAGTGTTTGTGGATATCACATTCGAGAAAGTGGAGCAAATCCTATTCAAGAAATGGCATATGCATTTTGTATTGCAAAAGCATATACAGACGGAGCATTAAGTAGAGGTATTGATATAGATGATTTTGCATCCAGACTATCATTCAATTTTGATATTTATGGCAATCTTTTTGAACAAATTGCAAAATTCAGAGGAGGAAGACGCTTTTGGGCAAAAATAATCAGAGAAGAATATAAAGCTATAAATGATAAATCATGCTGGTTAAGAATGATTGCTGGTGGAGGCGGTGGTGGATTAACTAAAGAGCAACCAGAGAATAATATTGTAAGAAGCGCTTATTATGCATTGATTAGTGCATTATCAGGGACACAAACTATGGCATTGTGTAGCTATGATGAAGCTTACACTATACCAACTGAGCATTCTGCAGAAATCTCTTTAAGAACTATGCAGATTATGATTCATGAAATGGGGATTTGTGATACTGTAGATCCATTGGGTGGTTCTTATTATGTAGAATCATTAACTGATCGTTTCGAGAAAGAAATTAAGGAAGAAATGGAAACGGTTGATAAGTGGGGAGGAATTGTAAATGCAGTAGCAACAGGTAAAATTCAGGAATCAGTTTCTAAGCAGGCTTACGAAAGAGAAATGGGGATGCAAAGTGGAAAAGTAGAAAAAGTGGGAGTTAATATTTTTACCAGAGAGGAAGAAAATAAAGAAGTAGAATTTCATCCATATAATCAGGAAGCTGCAAATAATCAGGTTAAGAAACTTAAGGAAATAAAAGCAAGCAGGAACAACGAAAAAGTAAAAGAATTGTTGGAGGAAATTAAGAAAGATGCTGAGGCTGATAATAATTTAATGCCTTCAATTATTGCAGCAGTGAAGGAGTATGCTACAGTTGGAGAGATCGTACAGGTTATGAAAGATGTGTACGGAGAGTTTGACGAACCTATTTTCTTTTAATGATTGAGAAAAAAACCATATTAGCTTTAGAACAGGCACTAACATTACCATATGCTACTGAGCGATTTGCACAGCTTGGCTGGAGAGTTATTCGTATTGAAAATCCAGGTAATCCAGGGCAGAAACGACCAGGTGATCCTAACAGATATATCGGAGAAAATACGGGAGTTGATGATCTGCATGCGTACTTCATGGCTCCTAATTTAGGAAAAGAAGCAATCACTCTTAATCTTAAAACAGAAAATGATCAGCAAATATTAAAGAAGATAGTTAAAGAGCTGAAAGTAGATGTTTTTATGTGTAATACACTTCCGAAAAGGTACAAGCAATTTGGAATTGATTATGATACTTTGTCAGAAGTAAATCCTGAGCTGATATGGTGCGGAATATCTGCTTTCGGTCCTGATTATCCAGATCGTGCAGGATACGACCCAGCATTGCAAGCCATGCTTGGCTTTATGCATTTAACTGGTGAACCAAGCCGTGATCCAATGCTGTGTGGATTGCCATTAATTGATCTTAAAGCAGGAGATGAAGCCTTTGCTCAGGTTTTGCTTGCTATGCTTGAACAAAAAGAAACTGGAAAAGGTAAAAGGATCGATATTTCAATGGCACAATGTGCTACATCATGGTTAATAACTGCTCTACCACAAACAAAGTTTGCTGAAGATGAAAGTATGATTTTCACTAGAAGTGGGAATGAGCACAGAAGTTTTGTTCCTTCTAATTGCTATCCCTCAAAAGATGGTTATGTTTATCTTGCTATTGGTAGTGATATACAATGGAAAAAGCTTACACAGATAGAAGGATTTCAGCATTGCAGAAAACCAGAAAGGGAAACTAATAATGGGCGCAAGAAAGATAAAGAGAATGTATATGCTGATATCAGAAAAGGATTAGAGCTATATACAACTTCTGAATTTATAGAGATCTGTTTAATGAATGGATTAGCAGTTGCCCCTGTAAATGATCCAAAACAGGTTGGGGAGATAGATTTTATTAAAAAATTAATGGTCAAAACAATTCTTCCAAACGGAAAAGAAGTTAAGCTATTTCCTGCTCCTATGGACACAAAATTTCTAAAGGAAAATCAAAATGTTATGGGACTACCTCCTAGATTAGGTGAACATAATGAGAAGATATTTAATGAAGCTGGAATTAAAACAGATCAGAGGTAGAGTATGGATAAAGTAGTAGAAATTTTAACTTCATATAATACACCTAAAAAAGTTGTTGTATTAGGTAATGAAGCGATTGCTCGTGGAGCTTTAGAGGCGGGTGTTAATGGAGTTTTTTCATACCCAGGCACCCCTTCAACAGAAATATCAAAGATTTTTAATCTGGTAAATAATTTTCAGAATGATTCATCTAATAAGGATACTTATTCTGATTTAGTAAAAAATAAAGTCTATTTTGAATACAGTATAAATGAAAAGATTGCACTTGAGAAAGCAATTGCTTTTTCAATTGGAGGGAAAAGTTCCATGTGTGTAATGAAGAATGTAGGAATGAATGTTGCTTCTGACGCTTTGATGTCTATTACTTATCAGACAATTGTAGCTCCTGTAGTTATTATTATTTGTGATGATCCAGGATGTCATTCCAGCTCTAATGAACAAGATTCCAGACATTGGGGAACAATGGCTTCTGTACCTGTTTTTAATCCGGCAACTCCTGAAGATGCTTATAATATGACAAAAGAGGCATTTAAGTTATCATCACAACTTAAATTACCAGTAATTGTAAGAACAACTACAAGAGTTTCTCATTCTAAGGGATTAGTTTATTATAAAAATTTACTTGTTAATGATTCTATTCCTTCATTTAACAGAATGCCTGAACATATAAATATACCTGCAAAAACAGCAGCGGCTCATAAAACATTACTTGATAAATTATTCAGTGAAAAACTTGATTCTTATTTTAAAACTTTTAATAAACTATATTTTGAAGGGAATGAGAAGGAATTGGCTATAATAAGTAGTGGAGTATCTACAAGCTACTTGATTGAAATAATTAAACGAAATGATCTCTCAGAAAAATTGGATTTATTTGATCTTGGTTTAATACACCCTTTCCCAGAAAAGGGTGTTCGAGATTTTTTAAGTAAAGGATTTAATAAAGTTCTTGTTGTTGAAGAATTAGATCCAATTATTGAAAATGCAGTTAGGACAGTTGTTCAGAAAAATAAATTGGATTGTGAAATACTAGGTAAGAATTTTGCTGGATTATCGCCTACAGGGGAATTCTCTCTTGAAGTTATTGATAGAGTTGTTTCAGAGTTCTTTGAAGTAGAAACAATAAAAAATCAAGAGATTAATTCAATAAGTGATTTCTCTGAAGATCTTCCATTAAGACCTCCTAGATTATGTTCTGGATGTCCGCATAGAGCAACATATTATGCATTAAAATTACTTGTACCAAGAGAGGATCAGGACACAGTTCTTTGTGGAGATATTGGATGTATAGGGTTAGGAGCTTTACCCCCACTAAATATGATAGATACGATAAATCATATGGGAATGAGTATCTCAATGGCGCAGGGATTATCTGAAGCTTTAAAAGAAAAAGAAGGTAAAGTAGTAGCAATGCTTGGTGATGGAACTTTTTTTCATTCAGGTATTTCTTCTATATTAAATGCTGTTTATACTAAAAGTGATATTCTTGTTATTATCTTTGATAACAGAACTATTGGGATGACAGGCCATCAGGATCATCCAGGAGCAACACATCTTTCTAAATATAATGAGATACAAATTGAGCCTTTGTTGAAAGGAATGGGTATTTCTCATGTAGAAACATTTATGCCTTTTGATATAAAAGATACTTTTCAAAAAATAGAACAGGCATTAGAAATTAAAGGAATTTCAGTTTTAGTTTCTAAAGCTCCTTGTGTTTTTCTTCCTGATTATAAAAATTACACAAAGCAAGGCTCAAAGATTATTATTGATCCTGATTTGTGTAACACGTGTCACAATCATTCTGACATGGAAATAAATTGTTCTGTTTCAGGGACTCCGAATTATAATCTAGTACGAGCTAAAGCTAAGATAAAAGCAGAAATAACTATGCCTGCTTCAGAACTTGCGTGTCCGGCAAACATTTGTAATCACGGGTTCTTTAATTCCATTTTGGAGAAAGATTATAATACAGCTTTGAATATGGTTCGGGATAAAATTCTTTTTTCCAGAACCTGCGGGGATATTTGTTATAGACCTTGTGAATTATACTCTAATAGTTCGAAAGAAGAAACTGTTCCGATAAAGCAATTGAAGAAATATGTTTCCGGTATTGATGAGTTTTTTAAAGATTTTTCTTCCATAATAGAACGTGTATCAAAAGTTCCAAAAAAAAGTAAGCATATTGCAATAATAGGAGCAGGTCCAGCAGGTATAAGTGCAGCTTATGATCTTATAAAAGATGGATATGAAGTTACTATATTTGAAAAAGAGTCTTCTCTGGGAGGATTGATAAAACATGTTATTCCAGATTTTAGAATGGATAAAGACGGATTTGATTATGAAGTAGCTCAGCTTGAGAAGATGGGAGTAAATTTTGAATTTAATACTATTTTAGGAGTAGATATTGATCTTGATTCATGCTCTAAAAAATATGATGGAGTTATAGTAGCTATTGGATTAGCAATGCCCAAGAAGCTTGAAACAGTTGATAATATATCTGATGAGAATTGTTATGATGCAATAACTTTTTTAAAGTCATATAATAATAAAATAACCAATCTCAAGAAAGGAGATAGAATATTAATAATAGGGGGTGGTAATAGCGCTATAGATGCTGCTCGTTCATCTAAACGATTTCATTCTGATAATCATGTGATGATTGCTTGTGTTGAGAATAAGAATGACATGCCTGCTTTTGATGAAGAGGTACAGCATGCTGTAAATGAAGGAATTGAGTTGATTCCCAATTCATACATTGATAGATGTGATGAAAAGGAAAAAATATTTGTTAAACTTCATTCATTTAATAAAAAATCATTTCTTAAAGAGATAGTATGTGACAAAATAATTATAGCTATAGGGCAGTTTGGAGAAAAAGAAATATATTCTGTTTTAGGAGATGAGAAAATAGCAGAAAACAATAGAATAATTGCAGATAATCAAACTGGATATACCAATTATAATAATGTTTTTGTTGCTGGAGATATTTGTCATAATGATCATATGAGTTTAATCGGAGCAATTGCTAGTGGTAAAAGAGCTGTAGTTGGATTAAAACAAATGTTAGAAAATTATAAATATCCGTATGAAGGGCTTAAGGCATTACTTAACTTAAATGAAATATCAAAAAAAGAGTTAGCTGAAATAAATTTACAAACAGATTTAGATATTAAAAATTGGATAGAAAAAATCAATTTATTTCAATCATGTGAAAAATGTAATCATTGTATTGAAAATTTAGCTTGTCCCGCAATGAAAAAAGAGAATGGAAAAGTTATAGTAGAGCATTCCAAATGTACTAAATGCGGATTATGTATTGATGTTTGCCCAAATGATTCTATTAAATGGGAAGAAGAAATTGAAATTAGTTTATAAAATGGAAAAACCTATTAAAATATTAGTTGCCGGAGTTGGAGGTCAGGGAGTGGTTTTCCTTACAGATCTTATTGTAGAAGCCGCAATGTTTTCTGATATTCCTGTTTCAACTTCTGAAATACATGGTCTTGCTCAAAGAGGAGGTACGGTAACTGCAGGAATTACTATTGGAGAGAATACATTTGGATTTATTGAAAAAGCTAGTGTAGATATACTTATAGGATTAGAATCTTTGGAGGCTCAGCGTTGTGCATCTTTCTTATATAAAGGTAGTATTTCTGTAATTGATAATAATCAAATTCTTCCATTTTCTGTAAGTTCAGGAAATAGTAATTATCCGGAAACAAAGAAATTCATAGAGTATCTTAAGAGTAATATTAAGGATGTTATTTATGTAACTGAGAAATCTGGTGGAACGAAAGCAGTGCATAGAAATTTATTTGTTTTGGGGAAACTTTGCGCTTCAGGACATTTCCCTATAGATGTTTCTTATATTGAAAAAGCAATAAAAAAAACTGTGCATTCAGGATTTGAAGAGGTAGGACTTGAAATATTCAGAAAAGGGTGTTTGAAAAATAAAATAATTATTGAGTAAAAGAGCATTATGGAGATAACTTTTAAAATTAACGGAAAAACAATAACACATAATGTTAAATCAAGCTTATTACTAATAGATTTAATACGTGATATAATGAAATTAAAAGGAACAAAGCCTGGATGTTTGGAAGGAGAATGCGGGGCATGTTCAGTGATTATTGATGGTAAAGCTATTAATTCATGTATGTATTTGGCTATAAATGCTCATGGAAAAGAAATAATTACAATTGAAGGGCTTAGGAATAAAGATAATACATTGGATGATGTGCAGGAAAAGATGTTAGAGCATGGTGCTGTTCAATGTGGGTTTTGCACCTCTGGAATGGTAATGACAACTAAAGCATATAGTGATAAATGCAAATCAGAAGGATTGGTTCCAGATAGAGAGCAAGTAAAGAAAAGTCTTGAGGGAAATTTATGCAGATGTACAGGCTATATTAAAATTATTGATGCGGTAGTTGCTGTTAATAAAAATTAAAATTCATATAATCAAAAAAGGATCTTATGAAAAAAGAATTAAAAGTAATTGGGAAATCAGCCAGAAAACTTGACGGAAAGGAAAGGGTTAGTGGAAAATCTATTTATGGACACGATATACAACTTCCTAATATGCTTTATGGTTCTATTTTAAGAACGAAACACCCACATGCTGAGATTATTTCTATTGATACTTCAAAAGCAGTTTCATTGGATGGAGTGGAGTGTATTATTACTGCAGATGATATTGATGTAAATAATATAAGCTACAAAAGAGATCACCCAATACTTAAAAAGAAAGCTAATTGTGAGCGTGATGAGATTGCAGCTGTTGCAGCACGTACAAAAGAAATTGCTAATAAAGCTATCGATCTTATTGAGGTTGAATACAAGGTATTGGATGGTATATATGATCCTGTTGAAGCTCTAAAAGAAGGAGCTCCAAGAATAAATGAATTTGGGAAGGGAGAAAAACAGTTTGGAAATAAAAATATAGCCGATTCTTTTCATTATGAACATGGTGATATTGAACATCAAAAATCAATAAGTAAGGTTGTTATAAAGAAAAGATATGAATTACCAAGAGTTACTCATGCTTGTATGGCAACAAGTAATATTACTGCTGAATTTAATGAGATGGATGGTCGCTTGACATTATGGTCTTCAACCCAGGTGCCATTTTTATATCAAAGAGATATTGCTCATGCTCTAAAGATGGAACCTTCAAATATCAGAGTAATTCAACCAATTATTGGAGGAGGTTTTGGAAGCAAACTTGATATGCATCCTTTTGAACCCATATGTGCATTATTGGCAAAAAAATCTAGGAAGCCAGTTCAGATATTATTTTCTAGAGAAGAAGAATTTATATTATCACCAACTCGTCAGCCAATGATAATAGACTTGACCACCGGTGCAGATGAAAATGGCAAATTTACATTCAGAGAGGTAGAGATAATAAAAGATAATGGAGCATACACTTCTTGGGGCGCAACGACTCCTTTTGTTATGATGCAGACATATTCATCTTTATATCAGATTCCTGCTTGTAAATTTGATTCTAAAGCTGTTTATACAAATAATCCTTTTGCTGGATCATTTAGAGGTTATGGAAATCCACAGGCAACATTTTCTTTAGAAAATAATATTGATTTGATGGCAGAAGCTTTAGGTATGGAAAAAGCAGAAATCAGACTGCTAAATGTAAATTATAAGGGTGAGGTTACTGGACAGGGATTACATTATAGAACATGTGGAGCTAAATCCGCTTTGGATACTGTAATAGATAAAAGTAAATATCATAAACTAAATAATAAAACTAATAAAGGAAGATACAAAAGGGGTATAGGCCTTGCCTCAATGCTTCATGTTGGTGGCGGAGCTAAAATATACAGATCAGACGGTTGTGGAACAACACTCAAACTTGATGATTATGGTTATTTGACAATTGTTACGGGTTCAAATGAAATTGGTCAAGGATCAGAAACAGTTCTTGCTATGATTGCTATGGAAGAACTAGGTATTAGTAGTGAGAAGATTAGAGTAATTAACACTGATACTGATGTAAAACCATGGGATGTTGGAGTTCATGCTTCCAGAACTAGTTTTGTTGCAGGAAATTCACTATTAGGGGCTATTGGTTTGTTAAAAGAAAAACTTAAAAGTAAAGCTTCTGAATTATTGGATGTTGATACAGATGATTGGGTATATGAAAATGGAATGATGAGGTTTAATGAAAATGAGATAAATATTGATAAAGTAGTTCGTGAAATTCATTTTGGTTCTCCACATCAGTTATGTACTGTCAACTATTTCTATGAGCCTCCAAGTAGATTTCAGAATAAAGAATTTAAGGGAGATGTTTCTGGTAATTATGCATTTGCTTCTCAAGCTATTGAGGTAGAAGTAGATACAGTAACAGGGAAAGTTAATGTATTAAACGCTCATGTGTCTCAGGATGTTGGCAGAGTTTTGAATCCAATTGGATTGCAAGGACAAATGGAAGGGGGATTAGCTACAGGAATAGGATATGCTTTAACTGAAGAAATGATCTATGAAGATGGAGTTCTGAAAAACCCAAATTTTCATGGATATAAACTACTTACCTCTACAGATATGCCAGATGTACATTTTTATCCAATTGAGACCTTTGATGAAGCTGGTCCTTATGGATCTAAAGGAGCAGGAGAAGCTCCCTTAATTCCAACAGCAGCAGCAATCGCTAATGCTGTATCGGACGCTATTGGAGTTAGAATCTATTCATTACCAGTAACTGCAGAAAAAGTATTGAGAGCGTTAAGTGAAAAGAACAAGGAAAAAGAAGTTATTGTTAATTGATAAACAAAGTTGTATATGAATTTTGACATTATAAGTCCAAAAACAAAGAATGAGTTATTAGATGTAATATCTAAGAATAAAGATAAGAACTATTGCTTTGGAGCTGGATATACGGATCTTATTAATCAATTAAAAGGTAAAAAAACTAAAGGATTATTAGTGATAAATATTGCTCAACTTGAAGATAATGATTTTAAAGGAATAAAGAGGAAAGGAGATTATGTTGAAATTGGAGCATTAACAACCGCTTCCGATCTTATTGCTTCTAAAATAATTGAAGAACAATATCCTGTTCTATTTCAGGCGACTAATAGTGTAGCTTCAACTCAAATTAGAAACTCAGCAACAATTGGAGGAAATGTTTGTAATGCTTCCCCTTCTGCAGATATGTCGGCTGCTCTAGTTGCTTTAAAGGCAGTTTGTTGTATTCTTTCTTCTGATGGTAATGAAAGGGAAGAAGACATTGAGTCTTTTATTCAGGGAGTAAGAAAAACTTCATTAAAGAAAGATGAGATATTAAGAGCTATTAAGATTCCTAATAATATTTCAAAATTAATTTATTCAGGATTTGAAAAGGTAGGAACTCGAAAATCTATGGAAATTTCTATAGTTTCTTTTTCTTATCATTTTCAGATGGATGACAATAAAATAATTAATCAGGCAGGTATTTCAATTGGTGCTGTTTCTACAAATATACCATTTGCCTCTAAAGCTTGTGATTTTATTAAAGGTAAAAAACTTGATCAATTTAACGATAAACAGAAATTTGCAGATTTAGTTCTATCATATTCTAATCCAATTTCTGATATCAGAGCAACTAAGTGGTACAGAAAAGAAGTGCTGTCTAATATTTCAAAATCAATATTTATATAAATGGATTTAAACAAGATACAAAACAATATTAAGCTCTCTCAGAATGAGAATCCTTTTGGTCCATCACCAAAGGCAATTGAGGCTGTTTTAAAGAATTTTGATAAAGTGAGTTTATATCCAGAACCACATTCAATATCACTTAAAAACAAATTGGGAGAAAAACTACATCTTAGTTCAGAGAACATATTTGTTAGTTCTGGTCTTGTGGAATCAATTGATATTCTAATAAGGAATCTTATTGCAAAAGACGAAAACTTGATTATTCCTGAATTAACTTTTGTTGCCTATAAAATTTTAGCTGATGTTTTTAAGAAAGAGGTCAGACTTTCAAAAATGAAAAATTTTCATGTTGATGTAGACGATATATTAAGTAGATATGATGAGAAAACCAAAGCTATAATTATTGCTAATCCAAACAACCCAACTGGTACGGTAATTTCAGAAAATGAACTTCTTAAGATCTTGGATAATGTTCAACAATCAACTTATGTAGTGATTGATGAGGCGTACATTGAATACGCAAATCATCCTGATTATCCTGATACTTTAAAACTTCAGAAGAAATATTCTAATTTGGTTGTAATGCGTACTTTTTCAAAAATATATGGACTAGCAGGATTAAGGGTTGGTTATACCATAGCAAACAAAGAATTAATTGAAAAATTAGATTTTCTTCAAGCTCCGTTTACTGTTAATAGAATGGCATCTATTGCTGCATTAAATGCAATAGATGATGATTATTATATAAAAATGTGTGCAACAGCTAACCTCTCTAGCAGAGAGAAATTGTTTAATGAAATAATTTCAATTGGGTGGAATGTTGTTCCTTCTGAAGGTAATTTCCTGTTTGTTTATTTTGAAAATGAAAAAGAAAGAGATTTTTTCTTTGATTTATTGGAAGAAAAAAAGGTGTTAGCAAGGAAAACAGATTTGTTTGGTGAAAATAGTGCTTTTCGAATAACTATAGGCACCCCTGAGATGAATGAGATTGTTATACAACATTTAAGGGAAATAAAAGTAGCAAATTATTAATTCTCAATTTTTGTGGTGGAGTAATTAGGTTCGAATCTTGCTACCCCGACTTTTTTTTTCTTCATATTTCCTGTAAATTTTCTGTATTATTGTATTATGAGAAATCTACTTTTCATTTTTATTACATTAATAACATTTGCAAATGTTAGTTATGCTTCTTTTCCTGTTGCTGATACTTTAAAGGTGAAGCAAGATACATTGCAAACAGAAGAAATTAAACAATATCATTCTAGTCTTATAAAAATGGGTATTGATCTGAATGATTGCAGATGTGAGAGTTGTAGAAAAAGTAATAAATCCTTAAAAAAGAATACTATGCAGCAAAGTGCTGCTACAGGCTTATATATCTTATCTGGATTAATATTATTAGGTGTTATTATTTGGGTCTCTATT
>MPLX02340014.1_pt1 | contig 22706 bp, 25 predicted proteins | sample 1617341 | NCBI WGS metagenome assembly MPLX02 (sample SAMN05944804, study PRJNA350692) | marine metagenome | biome: marine; feature: ODZ; material: water; isolation source: 120 m water sample filtered on 0.2 um supor filter | place: Pacific Ocean | collected 2012-04-08 | depth 120m m | reverse complement strand
GCATATCTTTATCATTATTCACCCGGCCAGCCCTTATCGCTGCAGAGCCCAATGAAAAAGGTGAGAATGGAAGCTCACCGTCACTGCGGTCGGTCGAGTAGTCACTTTGCCAGAGCGAATCGCCTTTAAGCGTGGAGGTAATCTCCAAACCTATTAATAAACCTGGACTACTATTTGGGGGTCACTCCACAAACGTTTATTTCCCTCCGTGTTTTAGTTTCGTTTAGTCCTATTTTTGAACCAATCCCTTCAGGATTAGGTCACCAAACCCATTTCGGGCTCCTGGTGGCGCCGTGTCTCATCTTCCACAGGTAATAGTTTGCGAAGAATTTCTTTGCCCAAAGCCATCGCCTGCCTTTGCTCATTTTGGAAACGTTGCGGGGTGGTCTGATCGGATAAGGTTTTTGGTAGGGACAAACATTTCCAAAGGTGCCTGGCACCTTTTAAAAATTAACCTTTTAAAAGGCGACTTGATCGCCACCTTTGAGGGCCAAGCGTTCGCGGGCTTCGGTCGGGGTTGCCACTTCAAGCGACAGATCTTCAACAATATGCTTGATTTTAGACACCTGTTCAGCGTTTGATTTTGCCAACTCTCCCTTACCGATATAAAGCGAGTCCTCCAGGCCAACGCGTACGTTACCGCCTAAAATAGCGCCCGTTGTGACAAAGCCCATCTGGTGGCGTCCGGCAGCCAATATCGACCATTCGTAGTTTTCCTCACCAAAGAGTTTATTGGCCATCCGGCGCATGTGCAGGAGGTTTTCGATATCAGCGCCAATACCGCCGAGAATACCGAATATGGTCTGAACGAAGAATGGCGGTTTGACCAAGCCGCGGTCGACAAAGTGGGCGAGATTATACAGATGACCCATGTCGTAGCACTCAAACTCGAAGCGCACGCCGTGGCCTTCGCCGAGCTCTTTCAAGACCCATTCGATATCCTTGAAGGTATTACGGAAAATAAAATCCCGGGTCATCTCGAGATATTCCGGCTCCCATTTGTGTTTCCACTCAAACGGTTTATCGAGGATTGGAAAGAGGCCAAAATTCATTGAGCCCATATTGAGTGAGGTCATTTCTGGGCTCGCCCGCAACGCTCCCTCGCAGCGTTCCTCCAATGTCATACCGTGACCCCCGCCGGTCGTTATATTTACCACCGCATCAGTCGATTGTTTGATGCGCGGTAGAAATTCCAAGAAAGTATCAGCCGACGGCGTTGGGCTACCGTCTTCGTTGCGCGCATGGAGATGGAGAATGGAAGCGCCGGCTTCGGCTGCCGCGATGGCGCTTTCGGCAACCTCATTAGGTGAGATCGGTAAATATTCCGACATCGTCGGTACGTGGATTGAGCCGGTAACGGCGCAAGTAATGATAACGCTTTTAGCCATAACTATAATTCCCCCTATTCATCAAATATAGCAACCGCACGGGTCCAGCCCGCCGAGGCGCCTCTAATTTTTACCGGAAAACACGCGATCTCAAAGCCATCTGATGGTAGTTTTTCCAGATTGTGCAATTTCTCTAAATGGCAGTAACCAATTTCGCGGCCAGCCTTATGGCCTTCCCAAATGATCTCTGCATTACCGGTTTCTGCATATTTATCTTTGGTATGAACGAACGGCGCGTCCCAGCTCCAGGCATCCGTGCCGGTGACGCGAACACCTCGCTCGAGCAAATATAGCGTTGCCTCCCGCCCCATACCGCAACCGGATGAGACATAGTGATCGGTACCATAGGCTTTGCCTGCCGCAGTATTGATCACGACGATTTCCAACTCTTCTAATTTATGACCGATACGGTCCAGTTCCTTTTCTACGTCATCAGCCGTCACGACATAGCCGTCATCGAGATCACTAAAATCAAGCTTAACGCCTGGCCGGAAGCACCAATCAAGCGGTATTTCATCAATTGTGATGGCGCGCTCACCCTTATTCATTGTCGAATGAAAATGATAGGGCGCATCCAAGTGGGTGCCGTTATGGGTGATCAAATTTATCCGCTCAATACCCCAACCTTCACCGTCCGGCAGGTCTTCTTTGGCTAGGCCGGGAAAGAACTCAACGACGTCTTTGGCAGTATCCTGATGATTAAGGTACTCGATTTCCGGCCCATAACCGGGCGGGTCTGAGACCACATCATTTTCCAAATGCATGGAGATATCGACAAAGCGCCGCGCCATCGTTAGGTGCTCTACTTAATAGCTTGCGGATTGATCGGTGAGCCTGTGCCACGGGTGATCACTAAAGGTGGTGCACAGAGGAAAAACTCATAGACGCCGTCTTTGGCGCAATCCGCAACCAACTCACGGAGATACCAAATTTCGCCGTGGACAATGCCGATATAAGGTATGGTCACCCAGTGCCAGGGCTGGTTAGTGCCGTCGACTGTCTTGTTCGGCCGCACTTCGATACCCCAAGTATCCGAGCAAATTCCAGCAATCTCTTTTTCATGAATCCAATCGACCGTCTCAAAAGCCAGGCCCGGTGCATCGCCTCCGCCATAGCCACCCCACTCACCTTTATCGAGACAATCGGCCATTTGGCCGGTGTTGATGATGACAAAATCACCGCGACGCACTTCAGCACCTTGGGCCTTAGCCGTGCGGTTGAGATCATTGACCGTGATGCCGTAGCCATCGGCCAGACGAGCTTTCTTTTTGTAGCGCGCAACATCCAGCAGCACACCCCTTCCGACCATTTTATCAGCGAATTTTTCGATACCGTTTTTATGGGCACCGGTCGAGTCGACCAATGCGGCATCATAATCATTCCACATTTTATCGCCGACAAAGACATGAGCCAGCGCATCCCATTGGCTGGCGGCCTGTGTCGGCAGATTAATAAAGTCATCAGCGTAACGTATGCCGACTGTCTTATCCTGACGGCCTTCTTTGGCGTCGGTGCCGGTTGCCATCATGTGATGCAGTGGGTTCCAGCGCCCGCCGAAAAGCCCGTTTTGCGGGCCTTTTTCATCTAAATTCAAACCGAGCCGGAAAACCTTGCCCTTTTTGATCAGTTTGGCAGCATCGACGATATCCTTGGGCTTGATGTAATTGAGCACACCCAATTCATCGTTCCTGCCCCACTTGCCCCAATTCGATAGTTGTTTGCCCTTGCGAATAACGTCGGCCTTGGTCAGGCCTTTTTTCTTTTTGCGGATATTTTTACTGACAGGTGCTTTTTTCTTGGCAGGTTTTTTTGCCATTATAAATTCTCCCATGGATCAATCGATTGAAACTTTTTTCGCAGTTTATGTCAGCCTCATTTAACTGTCGAGACATAAAGAGCAATTGCTCACTATTCGGCACGTGCCTTGCCGTCGCTTGATTGTTGGTGTTTTATATTGCCGCAAATTTTAGAGGGGTAGACACGATATTATGACCGACTGGATGGACCGCCCCCTAGCCGACATGGCTCAGGCTTTACACGATGGCAATGTAGACGCGGTAGAAATTGCTGAAACCGCCATTGCCCGCCATGATGCCTGGGATGATAAACTCACAGCTTATAAAACGTGGAACGCCGAGAACGCGCTTGATCAAGCCAAGGCGGCTGATCATGCATTGAAATCAGGCATTAACCTTGGGTCATTAATTGGCATTACGATTCCGGTAAGGCTGGACAAAGCGGCTATGCCAGTTGGTCTGCAATTGCTGTCCCGCCTTAATAACGACGACACTTTACTGGCAGTCGCCCTGGCGGTCACAGCAGTTATCGGCACACCGGTGAAACGCTTGGGCAAACCTCCTCTCAGTGGTAGTCTTTAAAAAGTTAACAAAATTAAAGGTGCTAAAAATAGTACATGGCACCTTTCAAAAAATTAAGGAATCTAAATGTCATTAAAAGTAGGAATTATCGGGCTTGGCATTATGGGCGGATCATTCGCCAAAAACCTGCGGAAAGCCGGGTTCGAGGTTTGCGGGTTCGATATCGCCAGTGAACCTGTTCAAGCGCTGGTCGGGCTCGGTGGTGTAGCCGCTTCGTCGCCGAAAGATGCCGCTGAGCAATCTGATGTGGTGATCACATCACTGCCGAGTATCCCAGCGTTTCATGCGGTGATGACCGGTGAGGACGGTCTCAAGGCAGCCGGCAAAGACGGCCTGATAGTTGTTGAGTGCTCAACTTTGCCGATTGAAGATAAACAAGCTGCCTATGATGCTCTCAATGAGGCCGGCACAATCCTGATGGATTGCCCAATCAGCGGCACCGGAGCCCAAGCCGTCACCAAAGACCTCTCGGTTTACGTCAGCGGTGAAGAGCCTGCGCACGAAAAATGCCAGCCGGTTTTCGACGGCTTTGCCAATCTCAATTTCTATGTTGGTGAGTTCGGCAATGGCAGCAAGATGAAATTCATCGCTAACCATCTGGTGCATATCCATAACATCGCCTCCGCCGAAGCGATGGTGCTCGGCATGAAGGCCGGACTTGATCCTGAAATGATCTACAACGTGATCAAAGCAGGCGCCGGCAACTCGCGCATTTTTGAATTGCGCGGGCCGATGATGGTTGCGGATAATTACGACGACGCGACGATGAAAATGGATATCTGGCAAAAGGATATGAACGTAATCGGAGAATTTGCCGCCAGCCTTGAATGCCCGATGCCAATGTTTACCGCCGGCATTGATATTTACCGCTCGGGCCTCGCCAAGGGGATGGACAAGCTTGATACCGCATCGGTCTGCCGGGTATTGGAACAGATGGCCGGGTTTGAAAGAAAGTAAAATGGAGACACCGCGCGAACGCTTACCCTATTCTGCCATCATTGACCGGCCTAAGCTCACCCTGCCTGATGGTGCCCGCATGGCGGTCTGGACGATCATGAATGTCGAGCATTGGGACAGCACCAAGGCTCAGCCCCGCACTATTCTGCCGCCGCCAATGGGGCAACCCCTGCTGCCGGACGTGCCCAATTGGTCATGGCATGAATACGGCAACCGGGTCGGCTTCTGGCGCTTGAACGATATGTTCAAAAACTTTGGCGTGACGCCGACCTTGGCGATGAACGGCATGATTTTACAAACCTATCCCCGCATCGCCGAAACGGCCCTCGAAGGTGGCTGGGAGTTCATGGGGCACGGCTATATCCAGAAACCGATGCACAAGCTCGAAGACCAACGCGAACATATTCAAAGCACCGTCGAAGCGATCAAAGACCTTACCGGTAAAGGCCCAGTTGGTTGGGAAAGCCCAGGCCTGACAGAAACCATGGAGACGCTTGATTTGTTGTCCGAGTACGGCATTGAGTATGTCGCCGATTGGCCGCTCGATGACCAACCGGTTGAGCTTAAAACCACTACCGGCAAACGAATATTTTCGCTCCCCTATCCGGTTGAGACGAACGATATTATCATGATGGCGCTGCAGCAGCATTCGTCGGCAGAATTCGCCAAACGCTGCATTGATCATTTCGACCGGCTCTATGAAGACAGTGCCAACATCACCCGGATCATGGGGATCAGTATGCACACCTATATTTCCGGCGTGCCTCATCGTTCCAAATATGTCGAGCAGGTTTATGAACATATCACCAGTAAACCTGATGTCTTGATCTGGACCGGTGAACAGGTGATGAACTGGTATAAAACACAGATTTAAATCAGGAGAAAAATAAATGGCTAATCTCGTTAACCTGGTGCATGTGTCCTGCGACCCAGAAGTCAGGGAAAAATTACTTGATAAATTATGGATCAATGTCCACAACACCAGAGAGGAAGAACACTGCTACCAATTTGAAGTGTCGGTCTCGGGTGACGACCCCAATGCCTTTATTTTCTACGAAGTCTATAAAGATGAGGCCGCCCTCGCCTGGCACAAGGAACAGCAATACTTCCTCGATTACTTTGCCGTCGTCGAAAAATTCGGCGACAAGGTCAATCGCAGTTTCAAAACCTATTGGGTCGAAGATAATTAGTTAACAGTGTAATAAAGGTACCAGGTATCTTTATTACATTACTCGACCAGTTTGCGGTCGATACCGGCGGCAGTTTCGATCGTCTTGCACACAGCAGACGTATCGAGATGGCCCAAGCCTTGGGCAATTGCTGAATTAAACTTCTGCCACGCCGAAACATAGAGATCGATTGGCGCCTTCACTTCGGTGGCATAAGACGTGATAATGCTGGCGTCTTTCTGATAGACCGCGAACATGGTGCCGCCGCCTTCCCGGTAGTCGCTTTCTGACATCATTTTACCGCGGATATCGAACATTTTTGAAGCACCAGCACTTTCTTTAATCACCTCGTAAATGAGCTTAGGATCAAAGCCGGCTTTCTGACCAAGGGTAAAACATTCCGCAGCAGCGCAGTTGTGGACATGGACCAAATAATTAGCCAGAATTTTCATGCGGCTACCGTCACCCACTTCGCCGACATAAAAATTACTTGCGGTAAATCCTTCGAAAATCGATACACACTGTTCATAAGCCGCCTTGTCGCCACCGATGTGACAGGACGCCATGCCTTTGGCCAGCATCGGCGGTGTCGCGCTGATCGGCGCATCCAGCATATTCCTGCCAGCCGCCTTTAGTTTTTCCGCAACATCAATTTTCTGTTGAACGGTCAGCGTCGAGCATTCAATAACCACTTGTCCCGACTTGTCACTCTTCGTAATCTCATCAGCCACCACATTGACTGAACTGATGTAAGGCAGGGATGTTAAAAGGACATCCGCCTTTTCGGCCACTTCGGTGGTACTTTCAGCCGCCTCAAGGCCAAATTCATCCAGGGCTGAAATACGATCCGGATCAAGATCAAACCCAACAACTTTAAATTGTTTTTTCAATAAAAGTTCGGCAACGTTGCCGCCCATCGGGCCCAAACCAATAACACCAACCATAATACTCATTTTACCCCTCCTGAAGTTTGATATTTTTGTTCATTGAACAATTAGTTCTGGGGGCATTCATAGCATTTGCGGGGCAGTGCGCAAGGCCTGTTATGCATCACATTTTTGTGGGTACTAAACGGTATTTTTAAAAGCTATGCAGTATTCGCATACTTGAATCATAAAAATAACAGCAGTAATCGAGGATTTTTAAGCGTATATTCCCCGTTATGAAACACGGAACAGCGAAACAGAGATTTTTGGCACGATGGCGTTTTCTAACCCGTTCATTTTGGCGTCACACCACTCATTACCGCGGCCGCTGATAACCTTGGTAGCGAGCGCGTTCGAATTTCAGGTAAGAATTCTTAATCGAACGATCTCTTTTAAAATGACAATTTAATATTTATTCGACCAGTTCGAACAAGCGGTCCTCCAAACGGGCCCGGTGCTTGGCAACCAATGGTGTCACTGCTTCAGTGAAAGCTTGACGTTCATCATCGCTGAGCTCGACGATATTGTTCTCCGCTGGGTCGATAGCGGCCATGACCTCATCGTCTTCGGCCTGGGCAAAGCCGAGCTGTGCTACCGTTGCGACATTGGCCGATTCTCGCACGGCTTGTTGAATATCCGCCGGCCAAGACTCGAATATTCCATTATTGACCATCATCAGAACCATGCCGAAAAAATGGCCAGTCAATGTGATATGTCGGTGATAATGATAGATGCCGAAACGGTAGGTGTTGGTTAGCGGATTTTCTTGAGCATCAATTTCACCAGATTTTACTTTGGCGACGAGATCAGCAACATCAACAAAGGTCGGCTCAAATCCCAAGAGCCTAAAAAATTCCTGATGTACGTCTGAACTCATCGAGCGCATTTTGAGCTCTTCACAGTCGGCCGGCGTTCTAATCTCCCGCACCCCGTTGGTGAAGTGGCGAAAGCCGTTATCCCAAAAACCTAATATCCGCACCCCCATCTCGCTCAGAAATTTTTCCTTGAGCAAATCCCCCAGCTCACCATCAAGCGCGGCGTAGGCTTTCTCTCGGTTTTTAACAACAAAGGGCAGATCGAAGATCACCACTTCCGGCACCCGTTTGGCCATATAGCTCGAAGCAAAGTAACACATAGTGAGGTCACCAGCCTCGACCATGCTCGGCAAATCAAACGCTTTGATGCCTTTGGTCTCGACCATATTGCCGTCCATGATGTAGTCGACAGCATCGCCAACGCGCTTGGCTAACTCTTCGCCAAATATTTCGGCGGCCCGGTTATGCACCGAGGCTGGCGGCTGGTAACCTCCCAATTCAATTTTTATTGAACTCATTAATCACCCCATTTTGTTTTTTATTGCAGCCTATTTAATCAGCCGGCCTGTCATATCAACCCTAGATTAGGTATGAAAATTATTCTTCTTCAACTATTCTTAGTGGTCCTCTGAAGCGTTCGACGTAATAGTGTTTATCTGGAGTCCACCAGCAAAGCTCGCCTACCGGCACAATATCGGCATAGTTGAGATGCTTGGTTAGGCTGTAATTCTGGGTGCAACCAAGCCAAGTCACGGCCGCACTTTTCTCGGACAATTCTATCGGTCCAATTTCCGTACGCTCGGCGCGTAATCCCAGATGATTTTTTAGGAAACAATTTCCCACCCGATTATGACGGCACCGAATCTCTTTACTGTTGGTGATTTTAACATGATGAACGATACCCTTGATCACTTGAAAGCCGTCATCATCAAGCATGCGGCAGTTATCTTCAGGCGGAATTTGGCTATGGGCAAACTCACAGCGAAACCAGATGCCATCCGACATATTAATCTCATCCGTCAAAGCAATAATTGGTGCAAAATAAATCGCGGCAATAAATAAAGCTAGAAATTTCGACATGACGCCTGTTTGTTTCATCTTATACATATAGTAGAAATCAATTGTGACCGAAATAGGGAACCAGAAAGGATAAATGAAATGACCATCGAACGCATCAATCCAACTGACGTCTATGAACCAAACAAAGATATTTACACTCAAGTCATCAAAGCAACCGGCGGCACAAATGTATTGCTGGCCGGCATTGTACCTTTCGACAATGATAAAAATATTGTTGGCATCGGCGATATGAAAGCACAGGTGCAACAAGTTTTGCGTAATCTCAAGCGCGCTTTGGCAGCAGCTGGGGCAACCCCTTCAGATGTTGTCCGTATCAACGCGCTGGCGACCGATGTTGATCTCTATATTGAAGAAGGTGCGCCACAGGTAATAGAATTCTTTGGCAACACCAAGCCAACTTCAACGACTTATGAGGTCCAGAGACTGGTCCATCCCGATTGGCTGATCGAAATCGAAGCCACCGCGATCATTGATTAAAAGGTTAATTACTCAACAGTTGAGTAATTAACCTTTTGGCAGAGGCATTGCACTGAGCTGATTGATTTACTACTGTCCGCCCATATTTTTAAACAGCTAATTTTAGGGGTGAGGGATAGGTGGGGTACCTATATTTTCCTCGCAAAGATCCAAAAAGGAAACAAAAAAAATGATAGATTTGTATACTTGGTTTACGCCCAATGGCCGCAAGATCTCAATCATACTGGAAGAAATCGGCATGGACTACGAAGTTCATCCGATTGCCATTGGTAAAGGGGAACAGCACGAACCCGAGTTCTTAAAGATCGGACCCAATAACAAAATTCCGGTCATTGTCGACCGCGATACCGGTTTCTCGATCATGGAATCGGGTGCCATTTTGCAGTATCTGGCGCAAAAATCCGGCAAGCTCATGCCGACCGAAGGCGATGAGTATTGGAAAATGCAGGAATGGCTGATGTTCCAAATGGCTAGTGTTGGACCAATGCTGGGCCAAATTCATACCTTTGTCCGTTACGGCGAAGGTAAAAATATTGAGGCCTCGGCGCGCTATCTTGATGAAGGTAAACGCATATATAGCGTAATGGATGATCGATTAGCTGAGCGCAAATATTTCCTCGATTGGGGTTATTCGATTGTCGACATCGCCATCTTCCCCTGGGTTGGCCGCTGCGATTGGCAGACCATTGATCTCAACGAATATGAAAACGTTAAACGGTGGTATCTTGAAATCAATGAACGTCCGGCCGTCATCCGGGGCTGGAACGTGCCGGAGAATGATCAACCGATGCCAATGCCTATTTAAAGGGCCGGCTTAGCACATTAAAGGAGATTTTATTATGACTGCCTATTGGATGGCCCGGTCTAAAATTAATAACCCGGAAAATTACTCGAAATACACTTCACTCGTCGGCGATATTTTGCAAAAATATGGCGGTAAACCGTTATCTCGCGGCGGCAAGTTTCAAATGATGGAAGGCCCGGACTATTTCGAACGTTTCGTTATTGTCGAATTTCCCACTTTCGAAGATGCGGTCGCCTGCTTTGAATCAGATGAATACCAAGCCGCAGCGGAATATCGCCGCGATGGTTCCGGTGAAGTTGAAACCGTTATTATGGATGCGACAGAAGGTATGGGCGCCAACTGACAACATTTAATCATGTAAAGAAGGCGGCTTATAAGCCGCCTTTTTTTAACCCCGATAGAAATTGTTTACCCACAAAAATATCGAAGATCGTAAATTGTTGTTGAAAATAAATATCTTGTGGCGAACCGCATGTAGATGTCTTATAGAAGACCATAAGATTAAAAAATAAAATTGCGCAGAGAAGGATCCAGGGAACTTATGTCGAGCGAACCACCGGCTTGGGAACAAAAGACGGAACAATCCGTCGAGTCTTTTGCCAAAGTATTAAACGTTATTTCAGCTGCCTGGATTTTTTCAGTCGCCGCCTTAATTCTATTCGATGTTGTTGGCCGGGAAGTATTTGCCAGCCCATTTCACGGCACCAATGAAATAGTTTCCAACTCAGTGCTGGCAATCCTGATGTTGCAACTTCCCTTATCAATCCTCAATCGCAGTTCCTTACGCACAACAATTGTTTACGGCAAAGTCCGCGCCATGGGCAAAGGGATTATTGATTCTATTTCATACTTGCTTGCTGGCCTGCTATTCCTCGCTATCGCCATCGGCAGTTGGTCAAATATGGTTGAATCGTGGGAAATACTTGAACAGGAAGGCTCCGGTATTGTTGAAATTCCGGTTTATCCGATAAGGACATTGGTAGTGTTTGTCGGCTTTTTTGGTGTCGCGGTTTGCAGCCTCCTCATTTACCACTCGCTGAAACGGCCTGAAGATTTCGATCACAGCGAAACAACGGAAATAGGCGAGTAAATTAATGGAATTTGATCAAAACACCATTATGATCGGCATGTTTGTTATTATGCTGATTGGCATTCTGTCCGGTATTCACATCGCTTTTGCTTTCGCCATGACGGCCTTGATCGGCAACATTCTGATTTTTGGCGAAGATGATCTTCAAGAAGGATTGGACATCGCTCTTAGTGGAGTTGGCAGCGTCGCGTATGAATATCTCCGCAGCGAGGTGTTTGCGACCATTCCGTTGTTTATGTTGCTGGGTGATTTTGTCAATAAATCAGGATCGGCACGCGATCTCTACAAACTCATTAATCACGGTCTGAAAGCCATTCCAGGCCGCCTGGCTGTTGCTACCGTGGCCGGTAACGCCGTATTTGCCGCGGTCACCGGCGTCAGTATCGCCGCCGCCGCGGCCTTCAGCCGGATCGCTTATCCGCAAATGCGCTACCACGGTTATAACCGTCAGTTTGCCCTAGGTTCGGTCGCAGGCAGTGCCTGTCTCGGCATGATCATTCCACCCAGTGTGCTGTTGATCGTTTGGGGAATTGTCGCCGAGAAATCCATTGCCGCGCTGTTTATCGCCGGCGCTATTCCCGGTTTGATCCTGGCTACTTTTTTCATGATTTATATCGCCGTTTCGGTAAAGCTTAAACCCGAACTGGCGCCAACTTTCGAAGAAGACGCCGAGCAAAACAAGCTCACCAAAGCGGAAATCGCCAGCGGCTTTGGTATTGGCGCGCTGATCCTGCTGGTCCTTGGCGGCATCTGGGGCGGGTTGTTCACCCCGACCGAAGCCGGCGGTGTTGGTGCAGCGGGCGCCATGATCCTCGGTATCCTCAAGGGTATGCGATTAAAGGAATTGGCGATCGCCGTTGTCGATTCCGGAAAAACAGCCGCACCGATTATGTTCCTGCTGTTGACCGCCAATATGTACGCCAAGTTCATGGAAGCCGCCGGCATGTCGGAATTGATCCGCGAAACCTTCGCCACTTATAATTTCGGCCCAGTGGGTATCATTGTTATTATTATCCTGATCTGGTTGTTGCTCGGCATGATTTTGGATTCGATTTCGATTATTTTAATCACCGTGCCGATTTTTGTGCCGATCACAGCGGCATTTTTCGATCAAATCGCCTTTGGTATTTTTGGTATTCTGGTGATCGAAGCAGGTCTTTTGACGCCGCCATTCGGTTTGTTGGTCTATACCGTAAAAGGATCGATTGAAGATCGATCGGCAACCTTGTCAGAGATATTCAAAGGCTCGGTCCCCTATTGGATGCTCATGTTAATTGTCATGTTGATGATCTGGCGCTGGCCTGAAATAGCCACCTGGCTGCCGTCCATGATGCTTTGAAACCTGAGAGGTAACGAAATATTGAACGCATAATGCAAACACATTTCGTGATTAGGGTGGCGAATGGATCAATATTTTCAGGAATCTACAGGCTCTACACATAAACTTCGACTTGACTTGAAGTTTGATACAGAATTACGTTTTCGCATCTACAAACAAGACTTTGCAATAAACCAAAATAGGAGGAACTAAAGTGAAGAAAATACTTAAATCAGTTGGCACACTAGGAATCGCAGCCGCAGCCGCCACCATCGCGTTCGGCACCGTCGCCGAAGCCGCATCAATCAAAGGTAATAATATTACCCTGCGTATGGGATCCGGTCATCCGCCGTTCATCACTTACGTTAAGGAAATGTCCAAATATTTTGGGCCGAACGTGGTTAAACGCGTCGCCGCCGAAACCAAATATAAATTGAAATTCAAGGAGCACTATTCCGGTACGGTGGTTAAAGTTTCTGATACGTTGGAAGGCGTTCAGGACGGCCGTCTCGATATCGGCGGTTGGTGCGTCTGCTTTGATGATGACAAAGCGATGGCAATGAACCTTTCTTATTTCGTACCGTTTGGCGAACCGAATGCAATCAAAGCGACCAAAATTTTTGCCAAGATCGTGCAGCAGCATCCGGATATCCAAAAAGATTATCAAGGCCGCTATAAACAAAAGTTGATGGCCGTTACCGGCTTTAACAATTATGGCCTGTTAACCTCATTTGATTGGAAAAAGTTCGAAGACCTAAAAGGCCGCAAAATCCTCGCCGCCGGTCCGAACTTGCCATGGGTTAAAGGTGGCATTCCGGTACGCACGACCATTCCGACTGCCGCTCAGCAACTGCAAACCGGTGTTGGTGAAGGTATCGTGCTGTTCCCGGATACCGACTTCAAATTGAAGCTGCATGAAGCGACCAAGGGTGGTTTTTACACGGTTACGGATTTTGGTGCAGTGACGCAAATTTCTTTAACCATGAATATGCGGGCACGCAAAAAATTGCCGGCAGAAGTTTTAAAAATTATTGATGAAGAAGCATTGAAATATCAGGCACATTCATCAGCGGCATCGCAAAATGATCACCAATGGGGTCTTGATAAGCTGGCTGGAGCCGGCGTCAAAGTCCGCAACATTGATCCCGCCGCAAAACTTGCCTGGGCTCAAAAGCTGGCTGCTTGGCCGAATGAGCGCGCTCAAGCGGTGAAATCGAAAAAGAAAATCGATATGCCAGGTATCATGAGAGCCTTTATGGCAGCGACGAAAGCAGCCGGTCATAAATTCCCGGTTGATTACGTCATCAAGTAATAGATCAGTAAAATACCTAATTTAAGAGAGGCGGCCTTATTGGCTGCCTCTTTTATTGGTGCATATTCTCATTTTACCGGGTAAAAAAAAGCTTATTGATCAAATGAATACTTAGCCAAGTGTCAGTGAATTATCACCAGCTTAAACGAGGCCAAAAATGCCCCTGGAAAAAATAGATCATTACTCAATCCGCACACTTCGCATAGAGGAAACCAAGGATTTTTATGAGGCGCTTGGTCTTGAAATCGGACCACGGCCTGATTTTCCGTTCCCAGGTTATTGGATGTATGCGGGCGATATGCCGGTTGTTCATCTGGTTGGGTTTGATCCTGACAACCCGGACGGCCTTTACAACTATCTCGGCGTCAAAGATTACGAATTCCCGGATGGCGGTGGTGCCGTTGATCATCTCGCTTTCAGGGCCTCCGATCCGGAAGGTCTCAAAAAAATTCTTGAAGACCGCAGCGTCAGTTACCGCGAACGTGAGGTGCCAAGTTTGGGACTGCTGCAAATTTTTGCCGAGGACCCGAACAAAGTTACCGTTGAGATCAATTACTACGAAAAGTGAGTCTACATTGGTTGATGGTGTGATGGAAATTACCAACCAAGTCGACTGGCAACGCAGCTTACGTCGCCAATCTATGCTTTGACGCTGTTGAAGGGCTTTATAAAGCGACTGGCAGCAGCGGTGCTTATTAAGACAATCCGATCCAGCACCGCTATCGGGACGCCAGTGTCGGCAATACTCATATCAGCATTTCCTGGGATGTCTTGGGTGCAGAGTTTGGCCGCTATGCCTTAGGCCTCAGCGGCAATCCCACGATTTAGATCTTGCCAATCGCCTGGAGAATGCGCTCTGGGGTGAAGGGCTGAACGGTTACCTTGCCGCCGAGCGGATTAAGGGCGTCATTGATCGCATTCATCACCACAGCTGGTGCGCCGCCAGTACCGGCTTCACCAGCCCCTTTAGCACCGAGCTCGGAATCCAAGGTTGGGCTTTCAACATGGCCAACTTCGATATCCGGCATTTCCGCCGCCATCGGCACTAAATAGTCAGCCATCGTCCCATTAAGCAGCTGACCTTCCGGACTGTAGAGGCATTCTTCTAAGAGCGCGCCGCCGAGCCCTTGAATGACTCCGCCCCGGACCTGCTCGTCGACCAGTTGCGGATTAATCACCGTGCCGCAATCCTCGACCACACAGAATTTTTTAAAATCAATGAAGCCGGTATTGGTATCGACTTCCAGGTAGCAGCCCTGCACGCCATTGGTAAAGGCAAAGGGAAACTGCTTCGGCACATAGTGGCGGGTGACAACGAGCTCCGACTGGTAGTCTTTCGGCAGCGTATCGGGGCGGTAATAACAGACACGCCCAACTTCTGAGAGCTCAATCCGCTCTTTGCCATCGGCCAGATCGACAATCTTATTGTCGCGAATATCCAGCGTCGATGGATCACTTTGCAGCATGATACCTGCCACTTCGACAATATTTTGACGCAGCGCCTTGCCGGCCTGGACGGCTGCTTCACCACCGATACCAGCCGCCCGCGAGCCCCAAGTACCGCCGCCATAAGGCGTGATATCCGTATCACCGGCGATGACTTTGATTTTGTCCATAGTGACGCCAAGCGCTGTTGCCGCACATTGGGCTACAACCGCCTCAGCACCTTGGCCTTGCTCGGTAACGCCAATTTCAACAATAACATTGCCTTTGGCATCAAGCCGCATCGTCGCACCATCCTGAGCCGAGATCGGCGCCCCACCGACACCATAGAAGGCTGGTCCGGGATTGGTCACTTCAATAAAGGTCGCGAGACCGATGCCTCGGTAAATGCCTTGCTCGCGCGCTTCGGCTTGATCTTTGCGGAGCCCATCGTAATCCATCATCTTGACAAGTTTTTCCAAGCTCGCCTGATGAGAGAGGTTTTCAAACGGCAATCCCGATGGCGCGGTATAAGGATAGGCATCATCCGGCACTAGGTTTTTGCGGCGGATTTCAAGCGGGTCCATGCCGATTTTACGCGCCGCATCATCGACCATACCTTCGGTGATCATCGTCAAGATTGGGTGACCGACCGCCCGGTATTGGCACATCGGTGATTTATTTTGCAGCACCACCGTTGCCATCGCCCGGTAGTTGGGATTGAGATATTGGCCGCCCGTCAGATTAACCACCTGATTGGCCTCGATGCCGCTGGTCCGCGGATAAACTGAATAGGGCCCGATGCCGGTGAGATCATCGATTTCGAAGGCTTGAATTTCACCCTCATTTGAAACCGCAATTTTGGTTTTAATCCGGTGATCCCGGGCGTGAATATCGCTGGTGAAAGACTCGAGCCGATCAGCCGTAAATTTTACCGGGCGTTTCAACATGTAAGCCAAAGCCACCGTCGCGTATTCATCCGGATAGGAGTGCACTTTGATACCGTAAGAGCCACCAACATCCTTGCAAATCACCCGGATTTTATGCTCCTCAATATCGAGATGTTTGGCGAACAGGCTTTGCATCATGTGCGGCGCCTGGGTTGAATGATAAATCGTCAACTGGTCTTCGCCGGGATTATAATCGGCGAGAATACCACGCGTCTCTAAGCATACACCGGTGTGGCGATTAGAAATATAGGTTTCTTCGATAACATGATCAGCATTGGCATAGGCGCCATCGACATCACCGACATCCAATTCTCGCCGCCAGGCCAGATTATCACCAAGTTCCGGATGGATCAGCGGTGTGTCTGCATCAAGTGCTGTTTCCATATCAGTCACCACCGGCAGCTCTTTCCACTCGATTTCGACAAGTTCAATGGCATCTTCCGCTTGGGCGCGGGTATTGGCGACCACGGCGACAACCGGCTCACCCTGCCAGGACGCTTTTTTTACAGCCAATGCATGCTGCGGCGCCGATTTCAGGCCTTCGAGATGGCTCAACACGCCCACCCAAGGTGAACACACTTCCGCCATTTCCGCACCAGTGACAACGGCAACCACACCATTGCTTTCTTTGGCAGCACTGGCATCAATGCTAACAATCTCGGCATGGGCATAGGTTGAGCGCAAAAAAGCAACATGGGTCATGCGCAGTAATTTTACGTCATCGGTAAAGGTGCCACGGCCACTCAAGAGACGTTTGGCATTCGGTCGCGGAATCGTTTTTCCAATATAGCTGTTGGGACGGTCGAGGATGTGGTCTTTAATCATATCAGCCATGACCTACCCTCCCTTTCTTTCAGTTGCGACCGTTTCAATCGCATCGACAATTGCTTCATAGCCTGTACAGCGGCAATAGTTTCCGGACAAATACTCTCGGATTTCGGCGCGGTTGGGATCAGGATTGGTTTTAAGCAATTCCGTCGTCGTCATAATCAAGCCCGGCGTACAAAATCCGCATTGCGCTGCATTGCGTTCATGAAAGGCTTTTTGCAGATCAGCTATTTCGCCGCCATCAGACTCGCCTTCAATGGTCATAATCTCAGTGCCGCCAGCCTGAACCGCCAGCATTAGGCAGCCGCGGACGATCTCTCCATTAACACGGACCGTACAGGCGCCGCAAACACCGTGCTCACAGCCAACATGGGTACCGGTTAGCTCCAACTCATTGCGGAGAAAATCAACCAATGAGAGGCGGGGCTCAATCAGCCGCGTAACTTTTTCACCATTTACGGTGGCTGAAATTTGAATTTGTTCAATTACTGTTGTCATTTTTATCTCCCCCCCCCTATCCGGCAACCAGCGTGTTAAGAATGCGTTTGGTCAATTCTTTGGCGTAATGCATCCTGAGAGTCGCCGAGCATTGCAGATCATCAAAAGGCGAGAGATCATCCTCAACTGCATGTTGCGCTGCAACGATACTGATCGCATCGACCGTCTGGTCTGCCATGGCAGAACCTACTGCAGCAGCAACGACAGGTGTGCCGCCGACAGCGAAGAACACCAGCCGTAAATCTGAAATCACTAAGCCATCAACTTTGGCATGTGCGGCTGCTCCACACATCGCATAATCGCCGTGCCGCCGCGCCAGTTCATCAAAAGCCGAGCGATATCCGGCACTAATTTTGGGAATTTCAATGGCTGTTATTATCTCATCGTCACCGAGATCAGTATCGTAGAGACCTTTGAAAAAATCTGTCGCCGCGACTTTGCGGGCTCCGCTGCCTCCGGTAATCTCAATTTCAGCGCCAAGAGCACAAAGACAGGCGGGCATTTCCGCTGCCGGGTCCGCCATCGCGATACTGCCGCCCATGGTACCGCGATTACGAATGGCGGGGTGAGCAATTGACGGCATTGCCATGGTGATGAGAGGCGCATGTTCAGCAATTTCCGACGAGTTCTCAATTTCAACGTGGCGGGTCAACGCGCCAATGCGAAGGCTTTCCCCATTGCTCGAGATACCGCTTAATTCCGCTAGGCCATTAATATCGATAACCAAAGATGGAGCCGATAAACGCATATTCATGGTCGGCACTAAACTTTGACCACCGGCTAAAATTGTTGCCTCATCGCCATATTCACTAAGCAGGCCAAGGACTTCATCCACTGATGAAGGCTTAGCATAATTAAATGCTGACGGTTTCAATTGAGCCTCCCAATTTTATTTTTTAATACTGGGCAAATATTATTATTGTTATTAAAGTGATCAAATGATCAATAAGGAATGATATTACGCCGCATTCAATTTCTGTCAATGGTGCCAATGGCCTAAAACTCATCGCCAATAGCAATTTGGAAAGAGATCTAAAGCGTGCCCCAAACCAAAACCAAAAAACGCAAACGTTTAAGCCGTGATGAACGCGAGCAGCAAATTATTGATGAAGCAGTGCGCTATTTCGCCGAAGTTGGTTTTGACGGCCAGACACGGGAACTCGCCAGGCGCTTAGGCATTTCGCAGCCCCTGCTCTTTCGCTACTTCCCGACCAAAGGCGACATCGTCAAGCGTGTCTATGAAGAGGTGTATCTGCGCCGCTGGCGGCCCCAATGGGAAGATTTGCTAAGCGACCGCAGCCGCCCGCTATCCGATCGGCTCAACCAGTTTTATCACGAATATACCAATGCCATTTTTGAATTTGAATGGGTGCGCATACTGGCTTTTTCCGGCATTAAAGGGGTAACGCTTTATCAACAGTATCTCAAACTTATCCATGACAAAGTGCTGGATCGCATCTGCACCGAGCTAAGAGAAGAGCACAATTTTCCCGACCTCAAAAAAACACCTCTAACTGAACGGGAATTTGATTTAGCGTGGAATCTGCACGGCGGAATTTTCTATATTGCTATCCGGAAATTTATATATGGCTCTGAAAAGCGGGAAAACTTTGATGCCGCGATCGAGGATTCGATTGCCGTTTTCCTGGCTGGCGCGCCGACTGTCTTTGAAGCTATTTTAGAAGATTAGACATCAATTTATAACCCGCAAAATATCTGCTTCTGGCTGAGAGTGAACGTATTTGTTTAGGTAGGCCTGCTTTGGTGCAACCGCTGTGCAACTTGTTCATTATAGGTAAAGAACATTCGAAACTTCGCGACGCCGCAATTTTATGGTATAATGCAAGACAAATTCGAGGATTGCGGTCATGGTTAATTTGAACGAAATGCCCTACCCAATGAAACGAATGCTCGATTATCTCGAGATAGATGTGGCGCGCGGATTTGAGTTGATGCCCGAAAAGATGGAAGCCGCAATGCAGCAGTGCGTGCTTTGTAATATGTTTCACACCTGCGACTACCAAGTAGAAAGCCGTTATTTAATCTGCCCGAACAGAATAGTTTATGATCAATTCGAAGACCTGTAATATTTGTTTGGCGTCCCACCCTGGACAAATTTTACGGTGCTGGTAAGATCATGCCCAATTGACGAACGTCTAGTTCATATCCCTCACAAACAGTTAGAACCAAAAGATTATATAAGGACTTAGCCGAATTAAAATCGGAGAATATGGATGACCGAAACCCGAGGAAAAGGTTGATGGGTATCCCAAGATCAAGTCAAGCCGGTACCGGCGAACCTGGTTTCAAGGTGGTCGTTCGGCAGGATTTTTCTGAGGCTACGTTCCTATTGGAAATTGAACACCCGTTAATGGCAAATGCTGCTCATCCTGGGCAATTCGTTATTGTTATTCCTGATGAGCATGGCGAGCGCATCCCCCTTACCATTGCTGATTTCGACCGTGACAAAGGAACGGTTACGCTGGTCATCCAAGCCGTCGGCAAAACATCGAAGGAGATGCAACGGACCTGCCGAGTTGGCAGTGTTCTTTTCAGCGTCACTGGACCGATGGGAGTTCCGAGCCATATCACCGACGCCAAAAAAATTATTTGCGTCGGCGGCGGATTGGGCGTCGCTCCTGTTTTTCCCCAGGCACGTGCTCATAAGGAAAACGGTGCCTATGTCATTGGCATCGTCGGCTTCAGGTCTAAGGAACTGGTTTTCTGGGACGATAAATTCGAAAAATACTGCGACGAGTTCATCGTCTGCACTGATGATGGTTCTCGTGGTATCAAAGGGCTAGTGACTAAAGGTATTGAGGCGGCAGCTAAGAAGCATGCGGATATCGACGAACTCATTGCCATCGGTCCGCCAATCATGATGAAAGCTTGCGCCGAAACTACCCGCTCCCTCGGTATCAAGACGATGGTCAGCTTGAACCCAATAATGGTCGACGGCACAGGCATGTGCGGCGGTTGCCGTGTTAAAGTCGATGGATCAATCAAGTTTGCCTGTGTCGACGGCCCGGATTTTGATGGTCATACAGTCGATTTTGAAGATCTGATGAACCGGCTGCAACGGTTTAAGGAAGACGAAAAGGTTGCCTTGGATAATTGGACAGAATCATGCCGGCGGTTAAATCAATCTCCTCATGAACCGCCACAACCCGACAATTCCTCACCAAGAGCGGAGGCTTGACCGGCAATCGAACCATGGCCAAAAGAACCATCAGAACTATCCCTCAGGAACAGACCCCCATGCCGATCCAGGATGCAGTGGAGCGGGTTAGCAACTTTGATGAAGTTACCTACGGTTATGAAGTTGCGGATACGCTAAGAGAATGCGAGCGTTGTCTTTATTGTCCCGAGCCTGCTTGTATCGCAAGTTGCCCGGTGGCGATTGATATTCCCGGTTTTATCAAAAAAATTTCCGCCAAAGATTACCGCGGCGCCTACGATGTCATCAGCGAAACCAATCTGTTGCCGGCAATCTGCGGCAGGGTTTGCCCGCAGGAAGATCAGTGCGAGGGCGTATGCCCGGTCGGTGATACTCTCAAACCGGTGGCGATTGGCCGGCTGGAACGGTGGGTTGGTGATCTCGCCATCGCCGAAAACTGGGTCAATGTGCCCTATATGGAGCCAAACGGCTTTAAGATCGGCATTGTCGGATCCGGGCCGGCCGGCATTGCCTGTGCGGCGGAAATGGCCAAAGCGGGATGCGATGTCACCATCTATGAGGCGCTCCATTTACCAGGGGGCGTGCTGCGCTACGGGATCCCAGAATTCCGCCTGCCCAATAGCGTTGTCGACCAAGAAATCGAAAACTTGAAAAAGCTCGGTGTTAAAATCGAATGCAATGTGTTAATTGGGCGTCTATTCACTATCCAGCAGATGGTCGATGAGTTTGGTTTCGACGCTATATTTATTGGCACCGGTGCCGGGTATCCCAAATTCATGGGCGTTGAGGGCGAATCCCTCAACGGCGTTGTGTCGGCTAACGAACTTCTCACCCGGTGCAATTTAATGCATGCCGGAGAGTTCCCATCCTATGATACGCCATTGCATCTGGGCAAGCGTGTTGCCATCATCGGTGCCGGCAACACTGCCATGGATGCCATGCGCGTGGCGTTGCGGCAGGGGGCGGAGAAGGTCTATTGCGTCTACCGCCGGACCAAGGATGAAAGCCCCGCTCGTGCCGAAGAAATTGACCACGCCGAAGAAGAAGGAGTCGATTTTCAATGGCTTACTGCACCAGTCGAAATTCTTGATGACGGCGACGGCAATGTACGTGCCATGCGCTGCATCCGCATGGAGCTAGGTGAACCCGACGATTCCGAACGCCGCCGCCCGGTTCCAATCGAAGATAGCGACTACGAGTTTGAAACCGATATGGTTGTCTACGCCATCGGCACCAACGCCAATCCGATCATCGGCCAAACTTCAAAAATCAAATTGAATGAGTGGGGCTATGTTGAGGTCGACGACAATTTGGCCACTTCAATGGCTGGTGTTTATGCCGGCGGCGATATCGTCACCGGCGCCGCCACAGTGATTTTGGCCATGGGACTTGGACGCCGCGCCGCAGACAACATGAAAGCCTATCTTGGCATCCGTGACACCAACACCGTTTACGCCGATCACCCGGTCGAGAACACCGAAACACTATTCGGCATTGCCGCCAATGAGCGGAATTTCCAAAGAGTCCGTTTGGCCGAAGAAATTACCTCAAGTACAGAGGAAGAAATCCATGCTTGAAACGGCTTCAGATAGCGCTGAAAAAAAGGGGCTAAGCAAGTCGGCGATGCCAATCGTGAAGTTGGCGGAGCATATTGTCGAGATCGTCAGCGATTCCGGTGAAGGTGCCCAGCGCTGTGGACAGTCTTTTGCCTCGATCGCCGCGCGCTCAGGTAACGGCATTTGGACGGGCGAGATCATTCCAGCCGAAATACAGCCACCGGCTCGCAGTACCGAAGGCACCAGCGGCAACCGTATCCGCGTATCGTCAAATCCGGTAACCAACGGCGGCGATGAGGCGGACCTCGTTATTGCCTTCAACGAACAGGTTCTGTTGAGCCGGATTAACGCTAACGAGATCAAGCTGGGTAGTATTATTCTGCTTGAAAATAAATGGGCTGCGCATCCCGACACCAATATTGCAACAGCCTATGCGGAAACCCTCGATCATCTACATAGCGATGGCTATAATATTCTTGAAATACCGATGGAAGTTGAATGCCTGAAGCATGTGCCGGACGCCAAGCGCGGTAAAAATATGTTTGTCCTGGGCATGCTG
>MPLX02277795.1_pt1 | contig 22718 bp, 18 predicted proteins | sample 1617341 | NCBI WGS metagenome assembly MPLX02 (sample SAMN05944804, study PRJNA350692) | marine metagenome | biome: marine; feature: ODZ; material: water; isolation source: 120 m water sample filtered on 0.2 um supor filter | place: Pacific Ocean | collected 2012-04-08 | depth 120m m | reverse complement strand
GTCATGGAGCAGCACATGGCAAGCAATGGCTTAATCACACCATTAATCACTATTTAGAAGTGGCTGATAGCATTGGCTTAAGTTCTGAAGAACAGAACAAGATTTGGCCTCCTATCTTACATCGCAGTGTCAAAGAAAGCTATGCAATGGTTGAAGCATTTAGCAGTTTCGACCTTGCCGAATTAGTTGAGGATGATGGACATCTAAATGCCTTTGATCTTTCAAGTAGACCAATAATTGCAAATCCAAATCAATTTGGCAAGCTTGGTGAACAAATAAAAAATTATCAAAAAGATCATATATCAGTTTGGTTATTATCAGCACAACCCAGTCGAGCTGTTGCCTTATTAGAAGAACACGAGTGTATTACTCGGTTCGTACCAAATGTGAATGATATACCCGCTATACAACGATTACTCGAGCAAAATACACCTGTAGCCTTAAAAACCAATGGCACAACAGATCTTGAAGGTTTGATACTGCCAGCATGGCGAATTGTCCTGATTACTGACCGCGAATTCTTTGGCCAACAGAATTTAGTGTCAAATGGATATGTCCGCCGTCGAAGACGTTCATCAAGCCGCACAGTCGACCCTAACAAAATGTGCCCAGGGGACTTCGTTGTCCATCGTAATCATGGCATCGGTCGTTTTCTTAAGATGGAGAAGATGGCTATAAGTAGTGAAATTCGTGACTACTTAGTTATCCAATATCTAGATGGCAAACTTAGTGTTGCAGCAGACCAACTAGGCAGCCTTGGGCGGTATCGAGCCACAAGTGAAAATCCACCAAAGCTCAATAGTATGGGTGGTTCAACATGGAACAAAGTCAAGGAAAGAACACGTAAATTAGTTCGTAAGGTTGCAATGGATCTTGTCAAGCTCTATGCAGAGCGACAACAAGCTCCAGGTTATGCATTCCCCACCGATGGACCCTGGCAACAGGAATTAGAAGATTCCTTCCCATATGAACCTACACCTGATCAATTGAAAGCAGTTGTTGATGTAAAGCGAGATATGGAAACAGCTCAGCCGATGGATCGACTTGTTTGTGGAGATGTTGGCTTTGGCAAAACAGAGGTTGCAATAAGAGCCATCTTTAAGGCAATTACTGCAGGTCATCAAGTAGCTATGTTAGCCCCAACAACTGTTCTTGCTCAACAACACTGGCGAACACTCTCAGAACGTTTCGCCCCATATCCGATAAAGGTTACTTTACTCAACCGCTTTAGAACAACATCTGAACGAAAAACAATTCTAGATGGATTAAAAGAAGGTACTATTGATGCTGTTGTTGGTACTCACCAACTACTAAGTAAAGGTACAATATTTAAAAAGCTTGCTCTATTAGTTGTCGATGAAGAACAACGATTTGGTGTTAATCAAAAAGAAAAGATCAAAGCACTCCGCAAAGATGTAGATGTTCTTACTCTGTCAGCAACGCCAATCCCACGTACGCTGCATATGAGTCTTTCAGGCGTAAGAGAAATGAGCCTTATTACTACTCCACCTCCACTTCGCCGACCTATAAAAACTCATCTAGCGGTTCAAGATGAAGAAGCAATTCGTAGTTCTATCCGACAAGAAATTGACCGTGGTGGACAAGTGTTTTATGTTGTTCCACGGGTAGAGGGCATTGAAGATGTTGCTAGCAATCTTAGGCAAATGCTCCCTGAGCTGAAGTTACTTGTAGCTCACGGTCAAATGGCAGAAGGGGAGCTCGAAAGCGCAATGGTTGCCTTCAATGCTGGAGATGCAGATTTAATGCTCTGCACTACTATTGTTGAAAGTGGTCTAGATATACCTCGAGTTAACACAATACTCATCGAAGATGCACACAAATTTGGTCTTGCACAGCTCTATCAACTACGTGGTCGTGTCGGACGTAGTGGCGTACAAGCCCATGCTTGGTTGTTCTACCCAGGAGAAGCAACATTGAGCGATGCTGCTAGGCAGAGACTCAGAGCTATTCAAGAATTTGCCCAACTTGGAAGTGGATATCAGCTAGCAATGCGGGACATGGAAATCCGCGGGGTTGGAAATCTTCTCGGAGTGGAACAAAGCGGTCAGATGGAAACGATTGGTTTTGATCTTTATATGGAAATGCTGCAAGAATCTCTAGCTGAAATACAGGGTCAAAACATCCCCTCTGTTGATGACACTCAAATCGACCTAGCAGTGACAGCATTTATACCAGCAGAATGGATCGTTGATGCTGACGAGAAAATAGCTGCATATAGAGCCGCATCCAAATGTGAATCTGCTGAAGCCTTGATTGAATTAGCAGCCAGTTGGAATGATCGCTACGGAGCCATACCAGGACCTGTCCAATCGCTACTTCAACTTATGGAGCTCAAGCTGATAGCGCGCCGTTGCGGAATTTCGAGAATTAGACCTGACAAACCAAACATCGCTATGGAAACACCAATGGAAGAACCAGCCTTTCGTTTATTAAGGCAGGGGTTACCTCAGCATCTTCACGGCCGCTTCCTTTACCAAGCTGGCAATGGCAAAAAAGCAATAGTGATGGTGAGAGGCCTTGGCGTACTTCCTGTCGAGAAGCAGCTTGAACAACTCATGGAATGGTTGCGCCTTATGGAGGCTGAGATACCTAACGCAGATGGACTAACTGCAAACCAAAGGGAAGAGCAAGCTAAAAAGCGCAATGAGGCCGTGATCAGCCTCTAAGCAACGCAGAGACCTCGAATGTGAAGATCTCTTTACAAACGCGCAATTCTTTGTTACATTTTCATGAGTGGCTAAAGCTTCCTTGGGGGAATTCATCGATATAAGCAGCAGTCAAAGTTCCATCGGCGTAGTTACTGGATTATTCAGTCTTGCTGTTTTTTTCATTTATGCCCTCATACAAACTGACGCGGAGAACGACGACGATGACTCCAATTCAGGCGGTGATGGTGGCTTGATGCAGCCCGTTACTTAAGATTTAATTGAAGTATAATATATTTTCTGATATAAATATCATTACAGATAATATTTAAATAACTGACTAGGCTATCCAAGCTTAAATAGCAGAATGAAGATTTGCACTTTTTGGGTTGTACACATCTCCATTATCAATCTTGTTTATAGATTTAATTAATGTAGTTTCTGCAACTTTGTATTGGCTATCTTTTTCACTTCCTAGGTCTTCAAGTGTGATGTTTTTTATTTCGTCAGCTGTCATAACAGCTTTGATATCAGGTTTGATACCATTTTTATGTATATCAGTTCCGTTTGGAGTTAGGTACTTTGCAATCGTGACTGTTAGTCCTGAGCCATCAGACAAACCACGAACAGATTGGACTAAACCCTTGCCGAATGTCTTCTGTCCTACAAGCAGGCCGCGGTCATTGTCCTGTAGAGCTCCCGAAAGGATCTCACTGGCGCTGGCTGAACCTTCATTTACCAATACCACTACAGGGCGTGTTGTTAGAGCTTTGCCAGTCGCACGGCGAAAATCCTTTATGCCATCACGGGTTTTTGTGCTAACGATTATGCCCTCATCAAGCCATTGTCTTGCAATATCGACGCTGGCTTCAAGTAGACCACCTGGGTTACTCCGCAGGTCCAGAACATAGCCATCAGCACCATCATTCTCTAATCGTTTGATAGCGGTACGCATATCCTTGGCGGCATATGCATTGAACTGTTTCAAGCGTATATATCCAACATTGATCCCATCTTTTATTGTATTTAACTGGCTATCTACTGCGTGAATTTCTATACGAGCACGTATCAATTGAGCCTCAATAATATTGCCTTTACGTCTCAAACCAAGTGTAACCTTAGTACCTTCTTTGCCTCTTATCAACTTCACTGCATCTTGAGTTGACATGCCTTTAGTTGATTTGCCGTCAATAGAAATAATTACATCTTTGGGCAGGATGCCGGCCCTTGAAGCTGGTGTCCCTTCAATTGGTGATACAACCAAAAGCTCCTTGGTATCTTTCTTGAGAGAAAGCTGAATGCCAACACCAGTTAGTTCTCCTGATGTATCAATCCGCATTTCTTTAAATTCCTTTGGATCCAAGAAACGTGTATATGGATCATCTAGACTCGCCAACATCCCACGGATAGCCTCGTGGGCTTCCGACGGAGCTGAATAGCTTTTGGCTAACAAGTCTCTTCTTAATTGTTGCCAATTTTCAATGTTGTATTTACCTGTTGAATCAAGGTAGTCACGATAAACAATCTGCCAAACCTGATCAATTACCTCTTTAGGGCTATCGGTTATTGCTGAAGAGCTACTGCTAGGCAGTCCCAAACCTGGGGATGCTAAGGCCACAGCTGTAGACACCCCTCCCACCCCAAGAATAATCAGCCAGGGTGCGCGCTTGCGGCCTATTGAGCTAGTAATCCTAAATAAAGGCATGCGTCCTGCTTGGACTGATCACACACCCTAACGACTTAAAAGCGGATCAACCCAACGACCGTCTTCCTTTATCAACTGGATCAAGGCTTGCACACCTTCTTGCTCGGCCACCTTACGAATCTCCTCTCGGCCGCGATAGAGAGCTATGACTCCAGGACCTTTGCCAACATAGCCGTAATCGGCATCTGCCATCTCACCAGGACCATTAACAATGCATCCCATCACTGCTATGTCCAAACCGACAAGGTGCGATGTGGCATCGCGGACTTTATTTACTACCTCCTCAAGGTTGAACAAAGTGCGCCCACAACTTGGGCAGCTGATGTATTCGACCATCGTCTTGCGCAGCCCCAGTGCCTGAAGAATCGAATAGCAAACGGGTATCTCCTTCTCTGGTGCTTCTGTGAGAGATACACGGATCGTGTCTCCAAGCCCTTCCGCTAAAAGTGTGGCAATACCAGCCGTGCTTTTAATACGACCGTAGTCTCCATCACCAGCCTCAGTTACACCCAAATGAAGGGGATAGTTGAATCCCTCTTGATCCATGGTGTCAACCATCAATCGATAGGCAGCAAGCATTACTGGAGCCCTAGAAGCTTTCATCGAGATAACGATGTTGTGAAAATCCAACGAGTCACAGATACGCACGAATTCCATTGCCGATTCGACCATGCCCCGGGGCGTATCGCCGTAGGAAAAAAGCATGCGTTCAGCTAGAGAACCATGGTTCACTCCAATTCTCAGAGCCTTGTTGTGCTGCTTAAGCAGCACAACAAGTGGCTCAAAGCTCTGAACTATCCGCTCACTTATGACAGCTAACTCCTCGGGGGAAAACTCAGAACGATCGGGGTCGACCTTTTCAAATACGAATAGACCTGGATTAATCCTGACTTTGTCGACATGCTTTGCCACCTCAAGGGCAATTTTCATGCCGTTGTGATGTACATCTGCTACCAGGGGTACTGGTTGATAGGTTTGCTTAAGCAGTTTGCAAATATCGCCAACAGCCTTGGCATGGGCAAGGGATGGAACCGTGAGACGTACGATCTCGCAACCAGTCTCATGCAGTCGTCGAATACCAGCCGCTGCACCCTCAACATCAAGGGTATCTTCATTAATCATCGACTGCACCCTGACAGGGTGTTCACTACCGATGGCGACTCCCCCCACCATCACAGTGCGGGTTAGACGTCGTTTGATCTGGGTTTCATATCTCTGAGATGCGCTGCTGGGAGATACGGCCATAGTTTCGATCATGGCTGTCGATCCCGAGCTAAATCCATTTCTGACACAAGTGAGTTTTGCTTGATTTGATTAAGTCTGCTGCATACCTCCATAAGATCTCCTCTTGTGAGCGCGATCGGGGCTCCCTCTGCTTTGGAAGGGTTGCGAAGAAGATAAGCAGGATGCAAAAGCGGCATCAGTAAACGTCCTTGCCAATCCTGCCACTGACCGCGAAGACGTGTAATCCCACCCTTCTTCGCAAGGATTGCCTCAACTGCAGTCGAACCTGCCAGTGCAATCACATAAGGATCAACCAATTCAATCTGTTGTTGCAACCAGGGAAGAGATGAAGCAATTTCATTACCCGTTGGTCGACGATTATTTGGCGGGCGGCATTTGACAACATTTGTTATGTAGACGTCGGTTTGCGGGTCAAGACCGACACTTTCAAGCAATCGATCAAGAACTTTTCCAGATCGTCCTACAAAGGGCTTTCCTATTTCATCCTCAAAGGCACCAGGCGCTTCACCAATCAGCATTAACTTCGCTTGAGGATTTCCGCGACTAACAACTACCTGAGTATTTGTGACTGGCAAATCACAGACCCGACAAGATTCCATCCGATCTCATTACAAACAAAAAATTCGTGGTGCAACAGCCATTCATGGTGCAACAGCCATCCGAAGTGCAACGGCCACCGTAATTGCAGCAGCCTTTAGCCGAAATGCACCGACACAAGTAAGACCAAAACCAGTAGGAACAAACCACTAGTAAAACTGCCAAGAACAGAGAGCGGCGTATTCCATCTTTACCAAGGATTATTTGCTGGAATACCTGTTCCACAGCTCATAGAGCGAAATATATGCATGCCCATTAATCCTGCATCTATGCATAATTTGCTTGTTTATGACCAGACATAGGGCAGGATAAGAAGTTTAAGGGCATCCCAAAGGAGGGATGCGGCACCGATGGCTGGCCCGCATTACCTTTCCGATCGGGCCATTGCCCTTCAACCCTCCCTCACGCTGGCAATCAGTGCCAGAGCAAAAGCCCTTCAGCAAGAGGGCCGCGATATTTGTAGCCTGAGTGCAGGCGAGCCTGATTTCGATACTCCCGGTTTCATCATTGACGCTGCGGTGCATGCGCTTCGTAAAGGCATGACTCGCTATGGCCCAGCGGCCGGCGACCCTGAACTCCGTGAAGCCATTGCCTTAAAGCTCAGCAAAGAGAACGGAGTGCCTACCGAAACTGAGCAAGTTTTGGTCACTAATGGTGGAAAACAAGCAATCTTTAACCTTTTTCAGGTGATCCTCAATCCTGGAGATGAGGTGCTGCTCCCCGCCCCTTACTGGCTGAGCTATCCACAGCTGGCGCACTTAGCAGGTGCTCAAGTCAAACTTTTGCCTTCAACGACCGAGACAGGTTTTTGCCTTGACCTCAATAGCCTCGAGGCCGCTATCGGACCAAAAACACGTCTTTTATTACTCAATTCCCCAGGCAACCCAACTGGCCGTGTGATGCCTTACGAAGAGCTGGAGGGTGTAGCTGAGCTGCTTCGGGATTATCCACAAATCCTTGTAATGAGTGATGAAATCTATGAGTTACTACTTTGTGACGGCCAAAAACACCACAGCTTCTCAGCCGTGGCTCCCGATCTTGCCGATAGAACCTTCATCGTCAATGGCTTTGCTAAGGGTTGGGCTATGACTGGTTGGCGACTGGGGTATTTAGCTGGGCCAGCTGATGCGATAAAAGCAGCTACTGCTCTTCAGAGTCAGAGCACAAGCAATGTTTGTAGTTTCGCCCAGCGCGGAGCATTAGCCGCTCTGCAAGGATCGCGCCAATGTGTGAACACGATGGCCAGTAGCTACAGTTCAAGACGTGAAGTACTTACTAATGGCTTGATGGCCATTGAGGGAGTACAGCTAGTAGCTCCCCAGGGTGCGTTTTACGCCTTCCCACAACTTCCTCCTGGAAGCCTCGACTCGATGAGTTTCTGCAAGCAAGCACTTGAGAACTACGGTTTAGCGATGGTGCCAGGTGCAGCCTTCGGTGACGATAGCTGTATCCGCCTTACCTGCGCCGCCTCTCATGAGACGATTTGTGATGGACTAGAGCGCCTTAGCAAAGCATTAAAAAAGACCTAACTCCCCTTAATTACCAGCCAATCAGTTCAAAAATGTTCCCACAAAAATGTAGGGCGTTAGGAGTAACCGCGCTGATCACAAGTATAGGATTAGTGGCTTGTAGCAATGAAGCCCGACAGACTCTTAATGTTGGTGCAATACCCGACCAAAATCCAGAAAAACTCAATCGCCTATACAAACTTCTTTCATCCGAACTCAATCGGGAGTTGAACGTACCAATTCGCTATAAACCTGTTACTAACTATGCTGCTGCAGTTAGTGCGTTTCGCACCGGCAGCCTAGATCTTGTTTGGTTTGGAGGGCTTACCGGGGTGCAGGCCAGATTACAGAAGCCCGGAGCTCAAGTACTAGCACAACGTGACTTTGATGCAAACTTCCATAGTGTATTTATAGCAAACAAAGCCAGCAGACTTGGCCAGATTAAAAATATAAATGGGCTTAAAATTCTCCAAGGCAAACGCTTCACTTTCGGTTCTGAAAGCTCCACCTCTGGTCGTCTAATGCCTCAATATTTCCTTTATCAAGCTGGAGTTGAACTAAATGATTTTGCTGGACAGCATCCAGGATTCAGCGGTAGCCATGACGCGACCATTGCCCTTGTTCAAAGCAACTCATTTGAAGCTGGAGCCCTCAACGAAAAGGTGTGGATTTCAGCGATAAAAAATGGCCGTGCAGACCCAAAAAAAGTAAAAGTAATTTGGCGCAGTCCACCCTATGCGGATTATCACTGGCTGGCACAACCGAATCTCGATCATAGATTTGGCTCTGGCTTCACATTACGGCTACAAAATGCTCTGCTCAATTTGAATAATCAATCATCAAGACAACGCAAAATTCTTGCGCTTTTCGGTGCTAGTCGCTTCATCCCAGCGTCAATAGATCAATACAGCAAGATCGAAAAGGTTGGACGTGAACTCGGTAAAATTCAGTGAATGCTCTGCTTGAGTTAAAAGGGGTGCGAGTACATGGCCCTAGAGGTATTCGACTTAACAATATCGATTTAACGATTAGCTCTGGCGAGCGCATTGCATTGCTTGGCAGTAACGGTGCCGGCAAGAGCAGTCTTATAGCAGTAGCAAACGGCAGTCTCACTCCTAATAGAGGATTGGTGCTCTGGCAGGGTCACTCAATGCAAAACCTACGACAAGGAAAACGGCAGGCAATCGGAACGCTCTGGCAAGACCTTCGTCTTATTGAAGAGCTCAACGTTGCACAAAATATCAACGCAGGTGCTCTTGGCAGCCGAAACCTTCTCTGGGCTGTTGCAAATCTGATTTACCCATTAGAGATCAATGCCTGCAAGGAATGTCTTCAGGCAGTTGGACTATCAACCGATCTAATTTCCGCGCCTATCGGCGAACTCTCCGGTGGACAACGACAACGTGTGGCATTGGCTCGTGTCCTCCGACAAAGACCTGAACTGATCCTGGCTGATGAACCGCTATTCAGTCTTGACCCAACCCTGATTGAAGAAGTGCTCAATCTCTTATTGGCCAACGCGATTATTAGTCCTTTGGCCATCCATAGGACATTGCTCATGAGCATGCATCAACCCGATCTAATCCACAACTTCGATCGAGTCATCGGCCTTCGCTCTGGTTCCATCGTGTTCGACCATCCATCAAATGAGTTGGATGCAAAAGCTTTGGCTTGGATCTACCGATCTGAATGAATCGCTTAAGTCCAACACCAACAATCCTGAGCCTGTTACCGGCTCTTGCCCTTATACCTGTGATTGGTGTGGTAGTCACCAACGTTCACGATGGTGGCCGGCTATTGCTTGTGGAGTTTGTTGGCGCAGCACTTCAGCCATCTCTTGATCCAGTAGTAGTTCAAAGCGCATGGCGTGGACTGCAGATCACTGTGGCAACAGCTCTTTTTAGTTGGGCTATAAGCTCCTTTTTAGGGATTTTGCTTGGTGTAGCGAGCGCCAGCGTGGTTTGGCAAACCTGTGTGGGTCAAAGCTGGCCAGCCATTGTCATTCGCAGGTTTTTAGCAATTCCGCGAGCGATCCACGAACTGCTCTGGGGTCTGCTTTTACTGCAGATACTTGGACTAAGCCCATGGGTAGCAATTCTGGCCATCATCATCCCCTACACAGCACTTGTAGCTCGTGTAGTTAGTGATCAATTAGATACACAAGACCGTCGAGCACTGATTGCCCTTCAACAATCAGGATCAAAACCTTTTCCTGTTTTGATTACTGCACTAGGACCAAAGATGGGCCCAGTATTAATTAGTTACATCGGTTATCGACTCGAATGTGCTCTAAGGGGAGCAACATTATTAGGGGTGTTCGGAATGGGTGGCCTTGGCATAGACATTCAACTCGCCTTTCGTTCTCTTGATTTTCAGGAACTGTGGACACCTCTTTGGATGCTAGCTGGAGTGATGTTCAGCCTTGAGCAGATATTAAGTTGGTTCCGTAGTCATCTCAGATCATCTAAAAATGCAATCAAACAGATGATCATTACAGTTGCCCTGATGATTATTCTTACACTAATAAGTGTCCCCTGGCTTAATGCAGTTGATATTGATCTGAGCGAATCAGTTAGCTGGAATGCTTTTCCATGGCCAACGGTGGCAGAACTAAAAATCGCGTTCAACACTCTCCCCTGGATCCAATTAGTCAGTAGCACAATCATGGTTACTTTGCTTGCAGCGGGTATAGCAATTGGCATCCCTCCAATGGGAATGATGCTCTGGCCAAGCCGCGTAGGGATAGGAGTGCAGAGTTATATCTGGGCCCTACTAAGACTGATCCCAACCCCTATATCTGCCTTGTTATTGCTTCTTTTTAGCCAAACAAGTCTGGCTGTTGCAGCTCTTGCACTTGGTGCTCACAACCTAGGCGTTATGGGTCGTCTTTTAAAAGAAGGCTTGGATGAACAAAGTGATAGCGGCTGGCAAGCCCTGCGAGCATCTGGTAGCGGAGCTCAAACGGCTTGGCTCTACGGCTGCTTTAGTGGACAAAGCCCGAGCTATCTGGCCTACGCCGCCTACCGAACTGATGTAATTCTGCGAGAAACAGTTGTCGTTGGTTGGGTTGGAGGTACTGGACTGGGTTGGCAACTGATCGAATCTCTGGGCTCATTCAACTGGGCTCAAGTTGCCCTACTGACGATAGTATTTGCAACTTTGACGTTGATTGGAGAAACCCTTAGCGACCAGTGTAGGCAACATTGGCTTGGCCCATCCAAAGTGCGTCCGATGATTCTCGATCTGCAAAGCTGAGCCATTCCCAATGAATGAGTGATGAATAATATGCAGAAAAAACTCATCGTCATTGGTGACAGTGGTGTCTATGGTTGGGGCGATCGAGAGGCGGGCGGATGGTGTGAACGCTTGCGATGCCATTGGATGAGTGATCCAGGAGCACCAGTTGTCTACACCCTTGGCGTTCGTGGCGATGGACTGGAAAGTGTTGCCAGGCGCTGGCAAAGGGAATGGCAATGTCGAGGTGAACTTCGACGTCAGGTTCCTGATGCAGTTTTATTGGCAATAGGTCTCAATGACACAGCACGTATTGGGCGACCCGATGGCAGGCCTCAACTCACAGCCGATGCCTACCGCTTTGGTTTACAACAGCTACTCACAGAGATGAGACGCAACGCCAAAGTAATGGTGATGGGTCTTACTCCCGTGGATGAAGCTGTGATGCCTTTTGCTGAATGCCTCTGGTATTCCAATCAGGCGGCATCGGTTTACGAAGCCCAACTCGAGGATGCCTGCCTTGAGGCAGACGTGCCTTTTCTTCCAATACATGCTGCCATGCTCGAGGAACCTAACTGGCTGAGTTGGATCGAGCCAGATGGTATACACCTCAACTCTGAGGGACATAGCTGGATCCATAAAAGGGTTATGGCCTGGTCATCACTCCTGACTTGGGCTCAACTCGAACCACTAACTAGCTTCACTCCTACGGTGGGTTGAAATCACCCAAAAGATACCCAGCCATTCATCCTTAGGCGTGTATACCTGCGTTACAGAAATGTTGAAAGTAAAGAGTGTCGATATGGAGCCAAATTGTGTCACGAAAATCAGTAAGAGCCCCAATCAAAAAGCTTGAAAAGCGTTCTAACCATGAACGTCGACGTTGCTTGCCAGAACTTATTCAAAAGCGTAACCAAGCTGTTCTTGACCATCTAGGTCTTGCTCATCTAGCAGCCTCTCGAGAGGCTGCTAAAGGGACAGAGGAAAAGGATGATCTAATCCAAGAAGCAAGCCTAGGACTAATCAAGGCGATGGAAAAATTCGATGCCAGTCTTGGCTTCCAAGTAAGTAGCTATGGGATGGCACGTGCTAAAGGCCAGATACTTCATTTTCGTCGCGACCGTTGTCAAATCATTAGAGTTCCATGGCGCCTGCGAGATCTATATGTGCGAGGCATGAGACTTCAGCAAAAGCAGTTACAAAAACAGCTAAGTCAGTTTACTCAAAAACAACTGGCTGAAAAACTCAAAGTAAGTGAAGCACGATGGCAAAAGGCCATAGAATATCAATGGCAAACGCGTATTGTCTCACTTGATCAAATAAATAATTCAAGAGGAGAAGATGGAGATCCAGCTAATTTGCCCTTACTAGACCAGCTCAAATCACCAGGCCAAAACGAACCAGATCAACAATGTATTTGGCTCAAAAATGCTATAAGAAGTCTCAATAGAGATCAACAGCGCTGGCTATACGCCCACTATATTAATGGTTTAAGCATCAGACAGCTAGCAAGACAAGAAAAGATCCATCAAGCTGTGCTGCATAGAGGATTAAAAGTTGCGCTAGAGCAACTTCAACTCTGGGCAAAACAGTCTCCAGAAGTAATAATCAGCCAGTCAAGCCTAACCCAACAGCAAAGGCCATGGCCATTAATGCTGCAAAACTTGTCTGCAATCCATTGACAAGTTCATTACTAAGCCAACTAATCTTGTCTTGTGCAATTGCTCCTAGGAGACTTTCCATGAGCGTTGCCAAAAAGCCTATTACAGCTACCAACAAAATTGCTTGAGATCCTTGAGAAAGTAAGAACATTGGAGCCATAACTGCAGTCATCAAGACACTGCCAAGACCACTAGCTAGGGTTCCCTCAAGACTAATGGCTCCATCTGTTCCAGCAGGAACAGGCCTAAGTGTAGTGATTAGAATGGTGGTTCTGCCCCATCGCTTGCCTATTTCACTACCAAAAGTATCAGCTAACTTTGCAGCAAAACTAGCTGTGAAGCCAAGTAGCAATAAGGGCTGTGAGCCAATACCCAGCTTTATGAATATCGCAATTACAGCTCCGGTAGCTGCTGATCCCCAAACATTTTCTGGCCCACGCCTTCCACCTCGTGCCTCAGCGATGCCTGCTCGCTGCTTTTGAGCCATACCTAGGCGCGTTACCAAGGATCCGAGAACGAGATATAAAGCAACCCCAAGCCATCCTTGCCAACCAAGACATCCCCAAAGGATGGTTCCCAATGCTCCCGCATGAACCCATCCAGCGGGAGTAAGTAAAGGCAGCCGCTGGGCCAGCGCAATCAACAGAGCATTAAGTGCGAACGCTATAAGCCAATGCTGTGTCTGAGAAAGTTGGATGAGGAACATCGTTTTGAGATGCACTGCCCTTAGCTCATAGAGCAAAGGGAAAGCTAGTGAAGATTATTTTCTAACGTTATCGGACCTATGGGCATATTGTGCTGCAAAGGGAACATAGTGATTCTTTCTATTCAAACTTATCAACAATAAGATAAGCTAAATGGTTCTACTGGGGTTCATTTAATCCAACCAGCTAAATAAAAATAAAGTGAACTTCTAGGCAACTTTAATCCACTGATAATTAGCAATAACACTACTGTATGATAGAAAAGATAATGAATATAATTTGCATAGATCAAGCTTGTGCAATTAGCTGTAAGTAATGAAAAAGAGATCTATTGGTCTCCGATGGCTCTAATCCGACGACAGGAAACCATCGTCTGCGTTGCTGCTACAGCCGCTGTGCTTGTGCGCAAAATTGAATCCCCTAGTCCCACAGGCACCCATCCGGCTGCTTCGGCTGAATTCTCTTCATTTGGACTCCAACCTCCTTCTGGACCAATAGATACCCATAGTTGTTTAAAATTTTGAGTCAAGCCTTGATTCCAAAGTTGGAGATCGATCAGTCCCTGACGCCGTGTAGTCGCCAAGGCTAATGCTGAATTATCAGGTGGACTTGTCCACAATATTGAAGCTTCAGCAAGAGGTAAAAGCGTAGGCTGCCAAAGCTGCTCAGATTGTTCAACAGCTTCTCGAAGGATCGTATTCCATCTCACTGGTCGATCCTCTGCCTGAGGTGTGCACCTTTGAGAGCGTAAAGGCTGAATAAGGTTGATACCCAGTTCACAACACATCCTCAAAACATCTTCAAAGCCTCTTTTTGGTAGCACAACAGCCAAACAAAGTTGTGGGGTTGGCAAAGACCTCTGCAAAATTGGTTGGGTTGGAAGTGTTGACAATTTCAAGCAATCAACTCCCTGAAGATGGGCCTCCCAGAGATGGCCTTTACCATCTACAACAGCAATAGATTGCCCCGAACGAAGGCGTAGTACCCGTCGCAGGTAGTGCGATTCATTGTTATTTAGATACAAGCACCCCACTTCGCCATCTATAGCTGTAAGCCGTTGATACTCAACGAGAATTCGTCGGAGCTCAGCCACAACCCATCTCAGCTCTGAAGAGGGAAAATGCTGTCGGGATGAGGCTCAACTGGCCAATCATCATTGACTCCACCAATCAACACTTCCTCTAGCTGGACAAGGTCTGAATCAATTTGAAGTAGCGCATTAATCAATATATCAAGAGCAAGTGAGTCACTTGTGCCAAGATCAACCCAACAACGAGCCCATGAACCCTGATATTCCAATTGACCGATGTTGTGCATTAGTGCTGGTATAACTGATCTTGCATCTTCATTTTCATAAGAGATCCAACTGAGATCAGCACCTTCCTCATGAACTTGTAGGTTCTCAGCGTTGAACCCACCCAAACGACCAATCACATACCAACTATCAAATATGCCATCGACATAATTTCTCTCGCCCTGGCTAGGCATATCCGCAAAACGTAGCCACAACCAGCAGTTAAACGGGTCAACCTCTCGAAAACGGACTTCCATGACAGCTTGTAGTTGCATGCATCATCGCGGCAAAAAACCAAGGTGGCTGCCTCAGCAAGCATTCATCAATCAAACTAGAGATTGATTGTTCCTAGGACCATACAAACAAGGAGCACATGCTGGAGCTCAAAGACCTTCATTACCGTCCATCAACAGCTGAAGAACCAGTGTTGAAGGGAGTCGATCTAAAAGCCCATGCAAGCCAACCCGTTGTGGTGGCAGGAGCTAGCGGAAGTGGCAAAACAACGCTCCTAGAATTAATAAGTGGTCTAGCCAGCCCACAGCAGGGGGAGGTTTGCTGGGAAAGCAAACCATTGAATCAACGTCAACGTCGTTGGATGTGCGGAGTTGTATTTCAATTTCCTGAGCGCCATTTCCTTGGCTTAACAGTGGCTCAAGAGATGCGGCTAGGACACAGACGTGTAACTACAGAAACGCAAACGCAGGCTCTTAAGAAGGTTGGACTGGCTGAGATTGATCTCAGACAAGCACCGGAACGACTAAGTGGTGGGCAGCAAAGACGCCTTGCTCTTGCAGTTCAGTTGTTACGTCAACCGGCCATATTGCTGCTTGATGAACCAACCGCCGGCCTGGATTGGTCTGTACGTAATGAAATATTGGAACTACTTGCTCAGCTATCTCGAGATCGATTGCTAATCGTGGCAACTCATGAGCCAGAAATATTTCAAAGCTGGTCAGGTGCAACTTATCGACTAATTTCTGGCAAACTTCAGGAGATACCTAGGTTGTCTTAAATCAAATATAGAGAATAGTCATACAATGAATGAGATAGTAAACAGAATTAGCGCTAGAGCATGAACTGAAGACAAATATTATTAGTCCATATTAATCTGATAATTCAATTAACAAACTTAGCAAAGTTAGATTTGTTATTGCCAGGCATTGTTTCGTTTATATTCATACATTAGCCCAGGAGAAGTGCGCCAGCCCAAAGCAACAAAATAGCCGGCAAAGCCTCAAGTTGATCAACAGCAATTGGCAAGCTCTCACTAATGAAAGCTGATGTTCCCTGCAGGAGAAGTCCACCTAATATTAAACCTGTAGAAAGCAAAACCACACTCCAGCCTAATGAAGCTAGTGGCCGACGCCCTCGTCTTATCTGACTCAAGAACAGACCAATTGTTGATAGAGCAAGTATGAGCTGCGCACTACCAACTGGTGCAACAATCACAAGCAGTAAAGCAAGTCCTCCTAAAACCAAGCGAACAGTTAAGCCCTGCCCATCTGGCAGAGAGAGCATGGACCAGAACCCTGATTTAGCCTCAGAACTTGGTGTATTGATACTGCGTAGACGTGTAAGCAGAGCATTTGGACCACTATTTCCACCTGCTGCCTGTATCTTTCCATCTTCCCTCTGGGAGGCATTAACAGCTGCACTACTGACTTTCCCTGACTGACGTTCCTTAAGACTGCTCATCAGAACCGCGTCATAAGACGCTTCAACCTTCGCCCGAGCTTGAGGATCATCTCCAAGCTCCGATAGCTTCTTTATCTTTGCTTCTTGCACAGATTCGAAGCTGGCTCCGGGCTCAAGGCCTAGGAGAGCGTAGGGATCATGAGCCCCTGGATTCGAACTTGAGCCAATATCCGAGGCCATGAATCTAGGTTAACTAATTAGAGCGTATCTAGATCAGCTCAGAAAAGGGGAGGCCCAGAGCTATAACCCTGATTCCTTTTGAGATGATCGCAACAAACCAACGCCTCTCTCACTCCCATCCACTGCCTTCGTTTAAGTAAAGGCATCTGAGGTGGAAGGTGAGAGCCCAGCAGCATCTCAACCCTACGAGGTTGATCCATGCAACCAGGTCCTCGAAAACAGACGTAGTCAGTGCCTCCGTCTTTACAGGGACGCATTAGCCATTGGTTGTCCACCTTCACTTCAAAACATTCTTTAATGATTCTGGCTGGTTCAGGCACTAAAACGCGAGTTTTTGGGCTTGATAAGGCTGACTTAACAGCACATATCAAAGGCTGATCGGCTCTACACCACTAACCACAGGCGCTACTGCGCTTAGTTGTAACTGCGGATGATCCTCAAGCAGCTGATTTAGATTCCATTCATTCTTAAATAAAAGAACTGGTCGGTGCCATGCATCCTGAACAGATTTGCAATTAAAGATACGACCCACTTTCTCGAAAGCTGGCCAACCTCCACTTACCCATCTTGCTACTTGAAATCCCATCGGTTCAAGGCGTGTAAGCACTCCATATTCATTCTCTAAACGGTGTTGAACAACATCTAGCTGCAACTGGCCAACTGCAGCAAGGATCGGATCACGCTTACTCTGATCTGTATCATAAAGAATTTGCACTGCCCCTTCTTCTCTTAATTCGTTCACTCCTTTTCTAAAATTTTTAAATGCAGAAGGATTCGGATTACGTAACCAACTAAATATCTCAGGGCTGAAGCACGGTATTCCTTCATATTCAACACGAGGTCCCATATATATTGTATCGCCAATCGCAAACATTCCAGGGTTATTAAGGCCAATCACATCACCGGGGTAGGCATCATCAACTACAGAACGTTCCTGCCCAAATAACTTCTGTGGACGAGAGAGGCGAATTGCTTTACCAGTTCGGGCCAGACGTGCCGTCATGTCTTTTTCAAAACGTCCGCTACAGACTCTTACGAAGGCAACACGATCGCGATGGCGTGGGTCCATATTGGCCTGCAATTTAAAAACAAAACCACTGAAGGACGGGCTCAGTGGGTCGACTAGTCCATCTTTTGTTGAACGAGCTACTGGGCGTTGAGCCATCTCTAGAAAGGCATCTAGGAAGGGCCTTACACCAAAATTAGTCATAGCTGAACCGAAGAAAACAGGTGTCAACTCGCCGGCATGTACTAATTCGAGATCTAGTTCTGCTCCAGCAGCATCTAATAACTCCAACTCTTCAAGTGCCTGATCCAGTAGTTCATTCTCAACAAGGCTGGGCAGTTCAGGGTCATCAAGATGGGATTTCTGCTCAGAGGCTTGACGACCGCGTTCAGCTCTTGAAAATAAAAAAACATCTCTTGTGCGCCGATCAATCACACCACGAAAAAGCTCCCCGCTTCCTATAGGCCAATTCACTGCCCAGGGCGTTAATTCCAACTCTGCTTCAATCTCATCTAACAAAGCAAGCGGATCCCGGCCTGCTCGATCCATCTTGTTGATGAAAGTGAAGATTGGGATATTCCGCATTCGACATACCTCAAACAATTTTCTTGTCTGAGGTTCCAAACCCTTTGCTGCATCTTCCAGCATCACTGCATTATCTGCAGCAGCAAGGGTGCGATAAGTATCTTCTGAAAAATCCTGGTGACCGGGCGTATCAAGAAGATTGATCGTGGTATCGCCGTAATCGAACTGCAGAACAGTGGAGGTAATGGATATACCCCTCTGCTTTTCGAGATCCATCCAATCTGAGGTCACCTTGCGCTGCTCTCCGCGTGCCTTTACAGCTCCTGCTTGCTGAATCGCGCCCCCGTAAAGCAACAATTTTTCTGTAAGGGTCGTCTTTCCGGCATCTGGGTGAGAAATAATCGCAAAATTGCGACGACGACTCACGGCATCAGCCAGAGACGCCTCCAGGACCTTATCGGTATCTATTGCAGTGGCTGAGTCAGTCAAAGGATCCGAGCTCATCGATTTAAGATTCTGATGCCAGCCTGACAGCCAAAGCGACAAAGACCAAGTGAGATCAATATTAGTGCTTTAAGTGCTAGCAAAAGACATATATTAATTTGCTCCATCCTTGAAAGTTCACTCTAACCAAAACGCCAAAATTTAAATATAGACAAACTAATAAGAGGTTTTGTTCACCAAAAGAGGTTATGTTCACATGGTTCCAAATACCTCAAGGTAACGATCATCAATTTCAAGCACTTTTAAATCGTCTAAACCTGCACGATGAAGCTGTAGTTGCACTTCCTCTATAGTGAATGCAGCATGAAGTGATGCTAGATAATCACGAATTAAAATTGATTGTGCGTTATGCATGTATTTATCTTGTAGCTCAATGGCCTTTTCACTAGTTGCAGGACGGCGTAAATCACGATGAAAAACAAAAGCACCTGGAGCAGCTAAATGCTTTATGGCTTTCCAAAAGTGATCGGGATTATGTAGATGATGAAGAAGACTATTACTAACAACAAGAGTAGCCGAAGAGCAAAGATTATTAGATCCTTTGACGACTGATGAGAGGTTCATGCAGCGATATGAAAGCCCCTGAAGACCAACAGACAATTCGCTTTGGCGATGTCGAGCTTGATCAAGCATGGCTTGTGCACCATCTATGCCAAGAACCTTGGCAAGGGGCCAATGGCGTATGAGGCGCTCAGAAATATTTCCTGGGCCACACCCCAGATCAACGATCAGGCTGCCGGCAACAGGAAGCTTGTTCAAGCTAACTAGATATTGCTGCAAGCGAGATACAAATGCATCATCACCACAAGAAAAATCTTCATCGGCGTAAGCCTTTGCCTGTAAAGGGTCATTCATTAGCTCAGGCTCAGGAAAACGCTGCACCACATCCCAGCCGATCTGGCCAACATTCTCCGTCAAACACTGCTGATGGTGTTGCCAAACCTTGCCGCCCCCATAAGTGGCGTTAGCGTTCCTTTACTTCACGGCCCTAACGAACCTGTGACCTTGACACCCAGTCGACTAGAAATTCCAATGACAGCCTTAGGAGTCGGCGATCAACACACTGATTTTCCAGCAAATGCCCCAGCAGCAAATCCAGTCTTTTATCGGACATATAGCCGTCGCACCTCTTCAGGACGTGAAAGCTGGAACCAGGTAAGAACTCGCAACCTCGAAGGATTGCGTCAACTCGGCATGCTCAGCGATGAGGAAGTGGAACTTATGGCACGCATGCAAGCGGAAAAGAAGGCACTCCCATCAGGCCGTTGGCTATGGATTGGTGGAACAGACTGGATAAATAAGCAAGAAAATTTCTCAGGAGCCTATAACTGCACATCTACAAACCTGGTCGACTGGGAAGCCTTTGGCTTAATGATGGACCTTGCAATGATGGGCTGTGGCACTGGTACTGTCATTGAACCTCACTTAATAAAACAGTTACCGGAAGTTTGTAACCCGATCAGAATCAAAACTGTGACTGATATCGGCCTAACAGTCGCCAACCAAAGACAAGATAAAACCACCCACAACATAGATGGTGACATTGTAAACATCAAAGTAGGAGACACCCGTCGTGGCTGGGTAGATAGCTATCAGTTACTGCTCGAACTCAGCAGCGATGAACGTTTCGACGGTAGAACTATTGATGTGAGTATTGACCTGTCTGATGTAAGGCCTGTTGGCGAAACTCTCAAGGGCTTTGGTGGTATGGCCAATCCAGTGAAGTTGAAGGATTTATATGGTCGAGTAGCAGGATTACTAGGGAAAGCTGTGGGTCGGCGCCTCACCTCAGTCGAGTGTTGCCTACTTATCGACGAAGCAGCTGTGACGATCGTTGCTGGCAATATCCGCCGCAGTGCTGGCATGCGTCAGTTCTCAGCAGATGATCAAGCAGCTGCTGGCGCCAAAGAGAATCTTTGGCAACAAGATAGTGACGGTAACTGGTGCATCGATGCTGAGAGAGACGCACTTCGAATGGCCAATCACACGCGTGTTTATCACCAACGCCCTAGCCGCTCAGTCGTGCTTGATGCCGTAACAAAGCAGTTCCATTCTGGAGAAGGTGCTATCCAGTTTGCACCTGAAGCAATTGCACGCTCCAATGCAGACCTTCTTAATACATTAGAACTACGTCAGGAGTTTATTGATATCTACTGCGACCAAGGCAGAGAGGAAGCAGGCCGCTGGATCCAAACAAACCATGGACCAATAGATGCAAACGAACTTGAGCACCGACTAGGTCGCTATGGTCTAAACCCATGTGGTGAAATTTTAGGAGCTGACTTTCACTGCAACCTGGCGGAGGTCCATCTCAACCAAATAGATCCAGCTGATCAAGAAGGACAATCTGATGCCTTCAGAGCTTCTGCTTTATCAGTTGTCTGCCTTCTGAACCACCAATTTGAGGTGGATAGATATCGCCAGAGCCGTGCCTGGGATCCAATTGTTGGTGTGAGTTTCACCGGTCTATTTGACTTTTTTGTGCATGCATTCGGCACACCCTGGCTGACATGGTGGGAAAACGGCAGACCTGATACTGAGGAAGGCCTCAATTTCAAGCTAGAGGAAGCAAGTTTCCTCAAGCGCTGGAAAGAAATTGTCAACGAAACAGTATGGGATTACTGCGATCGCCACGGTTTACGCCGCCCAAGCCGCTGCACAACCGTGCAGCCAGCTGGCACCAAAAGTCTATTGACAGGCGCAGCACCGGGATGGCACCCACCAAAATCTCAGCGCTTTATTCGTCGGATCACATTCCGCAAAAATGATCCTGTTGCCATGGCTTGCATGGACTATGGATATACAGTTGTACCCTCACAATCTGATAAGGACGAGCAAGGTCGATTATTGAATGATCCGTTCGATCCTCGTTGTACCGAATGGTTGGTGGAAATACCGACTGAAGTGAGCTGGGCAAACTTACCTGGCGCGGACTCTATCAACATCAATAGTTTCTCAGCGCTTGCTCAATTCGATTTCTATATGCAGGTGCAACGCCACTACACCGCACACAACACATCCGCAACAATAGAGCTACGAGAAGACGAGATCAAGCCACTAACCGAAGCATTACATCAAGCCATAGAAAACAGTGAGGGCTACATCTCTGCTGCTCTTCTTGCTCGCTTCGATGCCAACACAATCTTCCCACGCTTGCCATTTGAACCCATAGATGCAAACACTTACGAGCGTCTGCAAGCAGAGGTTGTTGAACGTAGAGTTAGAAGTAACTTCTTTGATGCTCTGCAATCGTATGATCAGGGGGAACTTACCGAAGCAGGTCCAGCAGGCTGCGACTCTGACAAGTGCTTACTACCATTAGCAAAGCCGGGTAACTGATAAAAAAACAAATAACCCAACCTGAGGTCGTTTGCAGGTTGGGTTTGTTTATGGCACAAATATCGCCTGCGCAACAGCCGTCCTTACACAAAGAAAACGAAGAGGATGTTGGCCAGGATCACGATCTTATTTATATTGGTCAAATCAAATTTGATCATTCACTCTTTCTTATAGTCATGAGCACCGCAAGCAGCCATATAGATGCAATGAGTAAGAGCAGAAGGGAAGCTATCGTCGATAAGCTTCGAGCATGCAAGACAACCGAGGAGGTTCTCGCTTACGACGCGCTATTTAATGTTGAGAACAAGCACACCCGCTTATATATCGTTATATGTGATTTTCTACACAGTCGCACGATATCTCGAGCAATAGGCGCTAGATGGCTAAAAACACTACTCGATGATCGAGAAAAGGAACTCAACTTGATTAGACAGTAATCAACAAAATTCAATTCAAAAACTAAGATATGGAAACCTGAGAGATTAATTCTTAAGATCTAAAAGGTAATTAGAAAAATAGAGAATCATCTCAACCAAACAGATACTGTAGAATAACGAGGCCAATAAATATCTATAAAATTCAGAGCAAAGGCGATCAGTATAAATAAACACAAGATTTGCTCAGAATTACCTATAAGCCAAATATTAAAGTTATCTAACAGGAGTGAACCTATTCACAGACTCTAACTATGCAAGAATATCAATGCTGGAATAAACCTAGAAAGGTTTATGACCAGAAGAACCATTTATGTATTACTAATGGAAATTAATAAAGGATCGAGAAAGGATGAACATCAAAAACAATCAAGCCAAGAAAGAATCAATGAATCTTGAAATCAATGATCAGCATAGGACT
>MPLX02090136.1_pt1 | contig 22767 bp, 24 predicted proteins | sample 1617341 | NCBI WGS metagenome assembly MPLX02 (sample SAMN05944804, study PRJNA350692) | marine metagenome | biome: marine; feature: ODZ; material: water; isolation source: 120 m water sample filtered on 0.2 um supor filter | place: Pacific Ocean | collected 2012-04-08 | depth 120m m | reverse complement strand
GTGGGGGCCCCTCCTGACCATTTGTCGAGGTGAAAACAAACAGAATTGTAGAGCAAGCGAACAGATTCAACGTCAAGCGTTAAGGTGAGTTCAAGCTGATCGTCATCCATTTGCATAATTAGAAACAATTGATTTGGTCACAAATGCAATCTTCATGATCACATAAAGACTTGGAGGTGAGTTTCCTGATGATGCATAGTGTCCGATTACATCAAAACACTATGGTATTCAATATTTGGCCATCATATTGACAATGTACATAAACCTCCATAGCGTCTTGAAACAATGAAGTTGCTAGGAGCTAGCAATAGGACAGCAGCTGTAGGTCGCAACCAAAGAGTCAGAGCCTATGAAAATCAATATAAATAAGCAGTAAATAGGATTTTCACTGTAATTCTCCTGCAATCCATAGCTCATGAATATGCAATGAAGGCTTAATTGGGGCCAAGTGAAATATATGAGGCGCTCGAGGAGTAATTTTCGTGAAATAATATCAGAAGTTTATTAATTGCATATAAATATGAGATCGATTTAATTAAGTTCTGTTATTTTCGTGATCAAATAAAAAGAATAAACATAGAAGAATTTCATAGAGAAGATTCTAACGAATCAGCCAAGCCAACCTTGAGGATATAAGCCATCAATTGGAGCGGCAAAGCCTAAATTACATAGGAACCAAGCGAAGCTAGCTCCACCAAAGCCTCCTAGCCAGAATCCTGATACAAATTCTCCCCAACCATCCTTTGTAAAGACGTCTGTGACGCGTTCCTGTATCACTCCGTCAGAAGGTTGAACTTTGGCATTTCCAGTTAACCCATACAGGGAAAGGCCTGCTGTGATTAAACATATGAATGAAACAGCCGCCAGAAGGCCAGCTGTTGTGGAATAATCAGTATTTCTGAGTGGGCCAAGATAGGCAAACGGTCCGTACAAGAAATAACCATGAACCATGCCAATCTCTAAGCCACGTAGATTTGGCGAAATTCCACTTCGATAAGCTGGCAGCGAGCGAAGGAAATTTTTTATAAATGGCGAACTATTTATAGGTGTTTGCAAATTACCAACACATGGATCACTGATGGGCTTTACACTCATGATCTCTAAGTTCACTGCTTACAATTTATACACTAAATGAATCCAGAACGGTACAAGGGATAGCGATGAGGGTAGCAAAGGGTACATCACAACGCGCTGATTGGTCAGCGGCCAGTAGTGATTGCTTCATCCCATTCCTTACTCTTGGGCTTGAGCTTAAATAGATCAACCCATTAATTACGAGCCTAATCATTAAATATTTGATGTATTTACGAGCAATATAATGGGGTAAGGGCAGTCCTTTGGAGTGCTAATAATCATTAGACAACTGCTTCTTTCTCTGTCCTGCACATTCAAGGCAGCCTCCATTAATACGGTATGGAGAGAGATGATCATTCAAACAACGAGTTCCTCTGAAAAATAATTTCTCACCACGTCGCCTAGCATCAGCATCAGTCAATGCTAATTTAAGCCACTCAGCGGGTACTTGTCCATTGAGATTTTGTCGGTTGATCAAGGACTGATTCAGACGTTGAGCTTCTTCCTTGTCATTTTTTAAACATACGCCCTCTATGGCAAGCTCTTTTGCACATTCAAGGCATTCTGTCACACTTTTCTTCTTACGTTGTTGATTCGATAAAGAATCAGAAGCCACTTCGCGCTCATTTCCACAGCTACATTCACACCACCAATATGAGTTTCCTGCTGATGTGCGCCGTTCAGATGTACGGACAACTGTCAATCGACCATAGACTTCACCGATTCGATCCCGCGGCTTACTGGGCATAATATGCTAGTGCTACCGATGACCTCATTTCTATTACAATAGCCATGATTCATACATAATTCCGTATTGTCATGCTTTCAAGAGGGAGACAGATGGATGACCTCTTTTAATATATATAAAAACTCAACCATCGTTGCGGCTTCAATTTGCACGTAATGGCCTATAATGGGGTTATAAATTACCAATTAACCGATGTCAACCAGCCATAAATTAGGTCGCTTTACATTGAGAGCACTAGCGGCGGTGAGTTTTACCTTTGGTGTTTTTGACCTTATCGGAAGGCATTGGGTAGTTGGTAGTGCAGGAATACTCGGCTGGATGATAATTAACCTGGCTAGAGACAGGCTATTTCCTGATCTCAAAGAAATTGCAAAAGAAAAGGTGAAAACTCAGGCTGAAAATAGCACTGATGAGTAGATTAGCATTTTGGATATGACCATATCATTGATCCACCTAGTCACAGAAAGCAAGCAAACAGTTCGTATTGCAATCATTTCTGCCTCAATGATATTTCGTGCAACCGATATTCATGATATTTAGATATCATTGAGGTCATCATCCCGAAAATCTACATTGGCATTTAGCTTATGACTCTTTTTCTGCCAGATTATAACGATCAAGGCTAGGCAAAACAATATCCATAAAAACAACCAAATGCTAATCAGCACGTAGAGTGTATCCTCTGGCAATATAATCCTTAAATTCCAAATCAATGGAAAAAGCTTAGTTATAACCAGACAAGGCAAAGTTATGCTACTAATTGTGATTAGCACTGTCAGGATAAGCCTCAATATTTTTCGAGATGACTTTTGTTGGCTATCGATGTGCATTTGATTGATGAGTCAACACTGTTCATTATATATTGAGAGCTGCACTCTTGATGATGATTAAACGAGAGGGTATTTTGTGGCAGATGATTTTAATGGTATTCTTGATTGAAGGTTATAATGATCTGGGTAATCACAAGTTAATTATGATTTCAGTGATGGCCATCTGTTTATGAACGACGAAACAGCAATGGTCTCGATCAAAATTTTAGGAAGGCTTTATTTTTGCGATTAGGTTTGATTTAATCTTTCTCCACATCTTTTAATTCAAATCGATCGAGAGGAGCCTGGCGTTGATTAGGGATTAGAATGGGAGTTGAATTTTCCAACTATATTGGCAGAGGAAAATAATGGCAAAAGAGATGCTCGACAATCTGCAGGCGCAATTATCATTCTATGCTTATTTGTACTCATTGTTGGTATAATACTTGGAGGCTGGGACTTTATTGCTTCAACTTGGTGGCTTGGCCTCTCTTCTCTTGGCGTGGCAGTTATATTTGCAAAAATTTCATGACAATCGATTTAAATTCTAATTATACTTAATTTTTTATTAACTATGCAAACGCATTAATCCAAGCATCGGATGAAGCATGAAGCCAGCCGTTGATCACTGTATGTGCAGCTGGTGAGAAGCGATCCAATAAAAGAACGGCAACTAATGAGACATTAGCGAACAGAACAATGGCAGAGATCACAATCGTGTATTTCCTATTCGGTTCTTCTACTAGCTTGACTCCGTTTTCAGTTGAATCTTCAGGGCTCATCAATAAATTTGATTAGTACATCCTTGATTATGACCATATATCGAATCAAATGCCACGGAACGCCGCTTGATTTTATCTTTTATGATACAAAAGTATTAGAGCATCAAGCTTTGCCTAGCGATGACCCAGCCTAGGGACGAATGTTGCATTGGTTCGCTTCAATCATCACTACTTACGGAGAAAACGATACCTAATCCATAAGCAGCTTATCATGAAGCTTATTTATTGATTCTCAGGGTATTAATATATTGATTCAAAAAGAAATATTTAGCTAGTGGATTGCCATGAAGTCAGATGCCTGCTGCAATCATTGAACTAAACATAAGTTAAATCGGCTAATTCGAAAATAATTTACATAGTTGTTTTTTGATTTCCTTGGACATATTTAATATCATTAAATCAGAATAAATGATCTACTTAAGCCCGAAGCATTTAGCTTACAAGTTTTTCATCTTCACAGGCTTTAATGGTGTGCCTTAATGTAGCATAATGACGAACCATCCAGCTGTAGTTTTCTGAGGCATGATAATTGCTCTCTTTGCTGCGATAGTTTTCCTCAGTTAGCATTTTCATTGTATCAACTGAGGCTGAAGAGGTTTTTGGCTGCATGTTTAATAAACGCTACTATTGATTATGCGCCAAGGCTTGATCTGGTGCCACAACGATTTACGTTTATTAATCATTAGGAGTGTTTTTTTATGATTTCCTGAAATGCCATTCGAGTCCTTAATATTGCCTTCCAAACCTGTTTTGTCTGTGTGGAATTGGACATCTTCGATGGCAGGAACTTATTTATTCATTGACATTTGATTTAGCCTGACGAGAGCGGTTACAGGCTGGCAACTTATCCTTTAGCAAGTTGTTGCTTGCTCCCCTTTACTGTGGTGAGCTCAGCCAAGAAGGGTTGACTGATATTATGTTTAAATAACATCAGTTTGCTTGATCAATGGAATCTTTAATGCTATTTAGATTGCAGCAAAGGAATGGTAGTGAATCTCAAACGCCGCAATGCTGACTGTTCCACGCATGAGTGTCACTTGTAAGGAGAATAAAATGCTCAGATTCCAGCATGCTCCTAGGCTTAAAGGCTTAAATACAGGTTTGTTGCCAGTTTGTTGATTGCTAAGTGATGCTTATGAGTCAGTTGCCCCGACCAATGTTCTCAAGTTATTAAGGGGCCGGCCTGTTTAGGGTCGGCGCCTCTCGAGGGCATGTTCAACAAGAAAAAGCTCAACAACCTACTGCTGAGCCTTGTTGAATCGAGGCTCAGTCCCAGTTTGGGGGATCATTGAGGCGGAAGCCCCGTCGGGAAGGTGGCAGACGATCGGCGGCTCGTGCCATCCGGATGGGCAGAGCAGAAAGGTGGGCCATAGCTTCGTTGATCAGTTGATCGAACTTCATTTGCACCTCCAAGGTTTCCTTTCAGTTGATAGCGCCATTACGCAAAAGGCTCAACTGTTTTCTCAGAACAGTCATCTTTTCTTTCGATGTTGGCGGCAACTTCCTGAGCCTATGAAACTGGAGAATTCAAGAGGAGCAAAGGACGTTCCTCTGCAGAACCCTTGCAGTGCAGCCATTCTCATGGCTGCAGGCCGCTTCCATGCTGCTTGTAATCATTGAATTTCAGTGGTGTAGCTTCCTTTGCACTGTTGCCGGCTGCTGCCCCAGCTATTCATATTGCTTCACAAACGATGGCTTGGATTTGACTTTCTTGTCTTGCTGAACTCTGCCAGGCATGGCTGTTCTGCTGGAACGGAGTCGGTTCTGCAGGCTGGCTTGCTTTTCACCACAGACCATCTGATTCAGCCATGGCCGCTGTTGAGAGGAAGGCCTCAATGGAGTTTCCAGGCGGCGTCTTCAGGGATTTCAGGGCCCACTTCAGGGTCTTCCGGCTCAGTTGTGCAAACACGCCACTCAGGAACGCGACAGGTCACATAGTCACTTCGTTCAATCAATAGGCCTCCTTGTTCGCTGCTGCTGGCTACAAATCCACCATGCCAATGTCCTGGTTCCGTGATCCCAGACTTGAACCACACCCAACATTTCTGCTTATTCATAATTATTATTCTACCCGTATAGGCTTCCCCAGCCATGGACCCTGGCTGAAGTGCTGAAAGCTTTAGTTACAGAAGAATTTCAAGCATGGCCTAGCCAGTTCATAGAGTCAGCCAGATGGCCATTTCTGCGTCAGGATATCTGTGTTGATTATTTGAACAATGAATTCAATTCAACGTTCTGAACGTGCACGTCAACTCATTGCTTCCTGCGGGGCGTTGATCACCAATGATCATTTTGTTTATGCTTCGGGGGATCACGGTGCCGGTTGGATTGCCAAGGATCTCATCAACATGAATCCCCGCCGTCCCCAGGAACTTGGCGCCATGCTTGCTGATGCTGTGAGCGAACAGGGGATAGAGGCCGAGATCATCTGCGGACCTGCAATTGGTGGGGTGATCTGTTCCCAGTACACAGCTTTAGCGCTGGGAAAGGAGAGTATCTTTGCTGAACGCAGCCAGAGTGAACAAGGGGAGGTTTTTCTGTTGAAGCGTCGACACGATCATGCCGTTCGGGGACGCCGGGTTCTTGTCGTTGACGATGTTGTGAACACTGGTTATTCATCAAGACTAGTTATTGACAGCGTCCGTTCTGCCGGTGGAGAGGTGGTTGCTCTGGCCACCTGGATCAATCGAGGCAATGTTGATGCTGCTGATCTGGGGGTTGATCATTTCATCTGGCTTGCAGAAGTGAAACTTCCTTCCTCTTCTGGTGATCAATGCCCTCTTTGCAAGCAGAAGCTGCCTGTGAATACAGACTATGCCCATGGTGCCGAATTTGTTGCATCCAGGTCTTAACCATTCGCCCCTAATGGTTGATGAACTGGCTAGCAGGCTGATTAATTAATCTAGATCTTCAGACCCAGTTCTTGTTGAGTCTCTTGTTGCAGTGGCAACTCGATTGATCATGGAGACCTCAATTGATGATGCAATAGGCAGCAATGGATAGCTTTGATTAAAGGCGTGATAGAGATTTCGGAGCCTGATCTTTTCCGGCTTGTTTTGATTGTCTCTGTTTGCTTTTGCCTTCTTTTTTCGCTGATCATTGATGTGATCTATTTCAGGCATCAACAGGGCGATGGCGTTACTGAGCTCAGGGGTTCCAGCCCTGCCCAGCGTTGCAGCCCTTTCCAGGCCATGACCTGTTGATGAAGCCAGTGATGGCCATCTTCATTGAGGTGGATGCCATCGGGTTCAAGCCAGCTCAGCCATGCCGGTTCAGAAAGCATGGCGGCATGCAGGGATAGGAAAGGCACATCGGCCTCCAGGCAGGCTTCCTCGATCTGTGCCTCGTAGAGGGCGGCTGCCTCATTGGAGTACCAGAGGCAGTCCGCAAAGGGCATCACCGCTTCATCCACGGGTGTTAAGCCCACCATCAAAACAAAGGTGTTCTGCTTGATCTCGTTGAGCAGCTGCTGAAGGCCAAAACGAAAACCCTCCGCGCTCAGCTGTGGTCGTCCATCCATTCTGCCGACGCGAGCTGTGTCATTCAGCCCCACGGCGAGAACCACGCCATCGGGGAACTTGCGGCGAAGTTCACCGCGACATTGCCACTCGTGTTTCCAGCGGGCCGCAACCCGTTCCAGGCCATCCCCCCTGATCCCCAGTGGATAGATCACCGGAGCGGCAGGCAGCGTCATCCAGCTCTTGCGCAGCCGTTCACACCATCCACCGCCATCACGATCCCCCCATCCATACACTCCGCTGTCTCCGATAACGATCAGTTGTCGGGTCTGGGTGAGCATCATCTCGGGCAAGGAATGACTCAGCTTTGCAGGGCCACAGCTGCAGGGCCAAGGGGTTTGGTCCCGAGCCAGTAATTGCGGCACTGATCACTGATCGATTCGCCGATCAGGGTCAGGGTCACAAACACAATCAGAACAAGCAGAACCTGGGCCCAGTTGAAAGCGCTCAGGGATTCGAGCAATTGCCATCCAAGGCCCGCACCACCCACCAAGCCAACAACAGCTGTTTCGCGCAGCATCACATCGGTTCGGTAGGCGGCATAGGCCAGATAACCTGGGCTCTGGGGACTGAGGCAGCCATAGAGCCAGGCCGATCGTGAGCCTGCCCCTGAGGCCCTGAACGCGATCCTCGACTTCTCGCACTGCTGGTCAAGCCCTTCCCGCAGTAGGCGACCCATGATGCCGAGATTGTGCAGACCCAAGGCCAGGGCGGCAACGGCAAGGCTGGGGGTTGTGCTCAGCAGCAACAGCAGGGCCGTGAGCGGAGCTGGGATGAGACGCAACAGTGCCCAGCAACCTGTTTGCAGTGTCATGCCGAAGCGATTGGGCAGCAGCAACAATCCCAGGGGAGGCAGGCCAATCGCGATCGCCGCGGCCAGCAGTGTCAGCCCCAGGGTCTCGCTGATCAGGTTCAGCCAGGGAAGTTCAAGCAACGCCATGGAGAGCTCGTCCAGGGTGGGCCACGGCAGCCCATGCCAGCTAAAGCCAGCCTGGGCATCCAGGCCAAGTTGAAACAGCCAGCAGACGCTGAACAGCAAGACAAACAGCATCAGCGTGAGGCTTTGCAGCAGCTGCTGGGCCGCCATCCCCGTTGTTTTCAGCCGCAACCGCCACCAGCGCAACAATTTTTCGAGACTGAACATCACCGCTGCCAACATCCAGAGGCCGGTCCACATCTCCCTGAACTGCAGGGATTGCAATGTCAGCTGCAGATCGGTTCCGAGCCCTCCCAGACCAAAGACACCGAGGAGGGTCGCTCCCCGCAGGGCGCACTCGAGCCGGTAACCGCCATAGCTGATCAGCACCGGTGCCATCGGCGGGACGAAAGCCGTGGCAAGGGCACTGATCGGCGGAGCCCCCAGCTGACAGAGGGCGGTGAGCTCATCCCTTGGCTGACTGTCGATCTGATCAGCCACAACCCTTGCCACCAGAGCTGTGTAGGGAATTGTGATCGCAAGAATTGCCACCCAGACGCTCAAACCCAGCACCTGCAACAGCAGCAGCCCCCAGATCAGTTCATGGATGGCCCTCGGAACGGCCAGCACCCTGCGAATCAGCACCGCTGCCCAGGTTGGAGCTGCGAAGGTTGACCAGACAACAGTCGAGCTTGCCAGCCCCAGAACCAAACCGGCGATGCTGCTCACCACCCAGCTGAGCAGTGCTGTGACAACGGTCACCTGCAACCCCTGCCAGGCGCTTTGCAGCACCTGGTTCTGCAGAGAGGGTTGGCAGGCCGCTTGCACAAAGTCAGCAAGCAGGTTTAACCCGCCGCCATGAAGGCCTGCAAAAACCTTTGCCAGCAATGGAATCAGGGCCAGAGCTGGCAGCAGGGTGAGGATCGCTGGAGCAGGACGCAGACGGGTCATTCGGCTTGATAGAGCCAGTCGAGAGCTTGCGGATCAAGGTTCTTGGCCCGTTCATCCACAACCAGCCGCCCCGATCTGAGGCCGAGCACCCGGTCGAAGCGATGGATCAGGTCGGGACGATGAAGGCTGACGATCAAGGTTGAGGCAATGCTGATGCCCTTGGCAGCTCTTGATTCAAGAAGCAGGTCAAGCACGTCATTGGCCAAGGCGGGATCAAGGCCTGAGAGGGGCTCGTCAGCAAGGATCAATTCAGCTCCCTGACGCAACAACCTGGCCAGGGCGACTCTCTGGCGCTGACCACCGGAAAGCTGGGCGATGGAGGCGTCGAGAAGCTCCCCTGTCAGCCCTGCGGCTTGCAGGCATCGCCTGCAAGCCTCTGTTTCGATGTTGCCGAGCAGATTGGCAAGGGCCCAGAGCAGGCTGCGTTGGCTGAGGGCGCCGGCGTTGATGTTCTGGCCGACACTCAACCCCTCCACCAGGCGCAGATCCTGCCAGAGGGTCGCGATCGCTTGACGCTGCCTGGGTTTTCGCTGTGCCAGTGGGGTGCCTCTCCAAGAGGCACTGCCCTGATCGGGGTGGAGGCTGCCATTGGCAACGGCAAGCAGCGTGCTTTTGCCAGCTCCGCTTCTGCCCAGCAAGGCAATGCGCTCTCCCGCTTCGACGCTCAGATCAACAGCCTGCAAACGAGCCGCCTGCCTGGATCCACGCACCCAGACACCCCTCAGAACCAGCAGCTCATTGATGCTCATCGCCCTCAGCAGCGTCTTTTCAGACCTCACGCCAACAAATTGTCTGGCTGATGTTCAGATTACAGCTGAGCCAAATTAATGAGCATTGCCAACTGTTGGCGCTAGCTGGAGGGAAATAATCATGCCTGAAAAAATGAAGACTTGCCGCGCAGGCATTCTCAGTCATTTGTATGTAAGCAGTGGCTTCTCTGAAATTGATCATGGCAATGAACTGATGCATGGTGCTGCAAAGAGGATGCTGGAAATCACCAAGCAGCATGGAAACAGCCAAGCAGCATGGGAACAGCCAAGCAAGCCCATGATTATTCAAGGGTTGGTTTTAATTGCTGAATTCAGTTGATCTTTCCCAATTGGCGTCCAATATCTTCAATGGGCTTGTATTGCTGAGGATTAGCTTTGATGAATTTTTGCGCTCCAAACAGATCAAGGATCTTTCTCTGCTTTGCTGATTGTCTGTTAAGGCCAAGTATTGCCAGCTGAAGTTGTGTCGTGAATCCTGGCCTGAAACGCTGATCAAGTTCTGGTTGAACAAGCCAATGATAATCAGCGTAGGCTGGCGTTCGCCAGATCACCTTAACTTTCTTTGGATCAACGCGACCTCTTCTTACATTGGCTTTCCAGACCTGTTCATTGATTGCACCCGCCTCGTAGGAGCCACTCTGAACAAGTGCCAGGGTTGCGTCATGGCTGCCACTGAATCCAACTCTGCCACCAGCGAAATCCTTAGATCTAACACCAGCCTGCTGAAGAAAATATTGCGGCATCAATCGACCAGATGTTGAACTTTCAGATCCGAATGTGAAACGTTTTCCTTTCAGCAGCTTCAGATCAGATGTGCTTTTGATCGTTGGCAGCCCAGATGAACTATTGACAATGAACAGGCTATGGAATTGCGCATCGATCTCACGCTGGGCAAGAACACGCGCTCCTGGTCTCTGCAATCTGGCCTGCACCCCTGTCAGACCACCGAACCAAACCAGGTCAAGGCTGCCTGTTCGAAAGGCGCTCACCGCGGCTGGGTAATTGCTGATCGGGATATAGCGAACGTCGACGTTAAGTTCACGACTGAGTTCACTCGCCAACAGGCCATAGAGCCGATTCAGCTGCTCTGGATTCTGGTCGGGAATCGCTCCCACCCTCAGGGTGGGAGCGGCTTGAGCCGGCAGCACGACAATGAAAGGAATCACGGCCAATCTGTAGAGCAATCCAACAACAGCATCGATTCGCTTCATCTGCTCTGATCCACCTTTGCTGCTGTTAATTGGTGGGATTTATAGCGAATCAAGCAACTGCTTGAGTCTTTGCAGACCATCTGAAATTGTTTCACGGGAAACTGCGCAGGAGAGTCTGATGCAGCGATCATCCCCGAAGGCCATTCCTGGAACCATCGCCAGACCTGACTCTTCCAGGGCTGTTCTGCAGAAAGACACGGAGTCCGGACAGCTCTCGGGCAATTGGGGGAAGGCGTAGAAGGCTCCCTGGGGTTCAACCAGGGTCAATCCGCTGATGGCCTGCAACCCAGCTGAAATCAGCTTCCGGCGAGCTTCAAAGCTTCTGGCCATGGTCTTGACGCAGTCCCTCGGGCCCTGCAGCGCGGCAAGGGCACCACGTTGGGCAAAACTGCAGACATTGCTTGTGCTCTGGCTCTGCAGAGCTGCCGCCGCCTTGATCACTTGTGTATCGCCGCTGAGATAACCAAGCCGCCATCCGGTCATCGCCCAACCCTTGGCGAAGCCATTCACCGTGAAGATCCGATCTGCCAGATCGGGAGCCACGGCCGCAAAGCTGTGATGGGTCTGCCCTTCTGCCAGCAGGAATTCATAGATCTCATCGGTCATCACGAGCACCGTGGGGTGTCTGCGCAGCAGATCTGCCAGTGCGAGCAGCTCATCCCGGCTCAAAACACGCCCGGTGGGGTTACCTGGTGAGTTGATGATCAACAGCCGGGTCCTGGGGCTGATGGCGGCTTCGAGGGCCTGCAGATCAAGCTCGAATCCGTTGGCTGCAGAGGCGGGGATCACAATTGGATCCGCTCCTGCAAGGCGAGCCATTTCCGGGTAGCTGAGCCAGTAGGGAGAGGGGATCAGAACCTCGTCGCCCGGATTGAGAATCACCTGGAAGAGGTTGAAGATCGCCTGCTTGCCACCGTTGGTGACCAGAACCTGTTCAGGCAGTGCCGTTATTCCATTTTCACGATTGAGTTTTTCAGCAATGGCTGCGCGCAGTTCAGGGTCTCCCGCTGCAGGTCCATAGCGGGTGTAGCCATCTGCGAGTGCTCTCTGAGCGGCTTCTACGATGAAATCCGGGGTGTTGAAATCAGGTTCACCGGCGCTGAGGCTGCAGATATTCCGGCCTTCCTGCTGCAATTGCTTGGCCCTGGCGCTGATGGCCAAGGTGAGTGAGGGCTTCAGGGCCACAGCCCGGTCTGAGAGAAGTGGCGGGCGAGACATCAGCACCACACCCCGTCCAAGGGATGCGTTTAAAAATCACATCCTGCCTGATGTTGTGCTTCAGACAACCTCAAGGGGGTGGTGACACTGCTGATTGATAGCTGCCTTCATCAATTTCTTTGGGGTTCCAGGGGCCCATCCAAGCTCAGCCCCGCCTTGCCGGCCGGCTCTGCACAGCTGTTTTGCTCTTAGAGGCTGTTTTGCTCTTAGAGGCTGTTTAGGATTTCCTCCCATCTGCAGGTTGATGCCTACGGCTCCCCAACCCCTCTCTGAACCCTGTCCTGCGCAAGGATGTGAGCAAGCGATGAACTTCCATCAGCTGGTTGTGGGTCGTGGCAATCCCAGGGCCCCGTTGATGCTGATCGGCGAAGCACCCGGTGCCAGTGAAGATTCCCTGGCGAAGCCTTTTGTCGGTCGTTCCGGCAAGCTGCTGGATCGTTTGCTGATCAGTGTGGGTTTTGACACTGATCGGGATGTGTATATCTGCAATGCGGTGAAGTGCCGCCCACCGAAGAACCGCAGACCCACTGCTGCGGAACTCCTGGCTTGTCGCCCCTGGCTTGACCAGCAGATCGCCCTGGTGGATCCAGCAGTGATTGTGCTGGCAGGTTCCACGGCCATGGAGGCGATTCTGGGCATCAAGGGTGGAATCAGCAGATTGCGAGGCCGATGGCAGCAATGGCATGGCCGTTGGTTGATGCCCTTGTTTCACCCTGCCTATCTGCTCAGGAATCCCTCTGAGCAGGAAGGCCAACCGGTGGCACTCACCCGAGCAGACCTGGTTGCAGTGCGCCAGCGCCTCAGCACCCTCAAGCCAGGGGAGTCTGTGCCAGTGTTGGATTCAGTCGGGGGTTCCAATCCATGACGGCAACGGCCACTCTGACTTCGGATTCAGCACCTGTCTCCAGGCGATACGACACGCAGATTCACCGTCGAGCGACGAGAACAGTTCCTGTTGGTGATGTGACGATCGGCAGTGATCACCCAGTAAGGGTGCAATCAATGATCAATGAAGATACTCTTGATGTGGATTCTGCCACTGCAGCGATCCGTAGATTGCATGAAATTGGCTGCGAGATTGTCAGGCTGACAGTGCCGACCCTGGCTCATGCCAAGGCCGTTGCAGAAATACGCCAGCGTCTGATTGACACCTATCAGGCTGTTCCCCTGGTGGCAGATGTGCATCACAACGGCATGAAGATTGCCCTTGAGGTGGCCAATCATGTTGACAAGGTGAGAATCAACCCAGGATTATTCGTCTTTGATAAACCCAATCCAAATCGCACTGAGTTCACGGCTGATGAGATCTCGGCCATTGGCGAGCGGATCATCAGCAGGTTTGAACCACTGGTGAACGTGCTCAAAGAGCAGAACAAGGCCCTGCGTATCGGTGTCAACCACGGATCCCTGGCTGAACGGATGCTGTTCACCTATGGCGACACCCCTCTTGGCATGGTCCAGTCGGCGATGGAATTCATCCGTATCTGTGATCGGCTCGACTATCACAACATCGTGATCTCAATGAAGGCATCACGAGCACCGGTGATGCTTGCGGCCTATCGCCTGATGGCAGACACCATGGATAAGGAGGGATTCAATTATCCGCTGCATCTGGGCGTCACAGAAGCCGGTGATGGTGATTACGGCAGGATCAAGAGCACTGCCGGCATCGCCACACTGCTAGCAGAAGGTCTCGGAGACACGATACGGGTTTCGCTCACGGAGGCACCGGAAAAGGAGATCCCCGTCTGTTACTCAATTCTTCAGGCCATTGGTCTACGCAAGACAATGGTCGAATATGTCAGTTGTCCAAGTTGTGGGCGCACCCTCTTCAACCTTGAGGAAGTTGTTCACAAGGTGCGGGACGCCACCTTTCATCTCACCGGGCTTGATATCGCCGTGATGGGCTGCATCGTCAATGGTCCTGGTGAAATGGCTGATGCCGACTATGGCTATGTGGGCAAGGGACCTGGTGTGATCGCCCTGTACAGAGGACGAGACGAAATCCGCAAAGTTCCGGAGGCTGAAGGTGTTGAAGCCCTGATCCAGCTGATCAAGGATGATGGTCGATGGCTTGATCCGTCCTGAAATCGTTAAAGTGTGAATTGGTTGAGATTTGATATCGATGGCAGCACCTCGTCTTGATCGATCCTGGTGGGGGATCAACCGATCAGTCGCCTTTCTTCTTGGCGCCGGAGGTGCCACCGCCATCGTCGCTCTCGCGGCTCCAGGACTTGAATTACCGAGCACAAAATCCTCTGCGATAATTGATAGCCCGAAAGAGGTGATTGATCAGGTCTGGCAGATTGTCTACAGGGATTTTCTAGATACCAATGGTAAATACACCACTGATAGCTGGCTGAAGCTTCGCAGCAATCTTCTGAATAAGAATTATTCAGGAACCCCAGAATCCTACGAGGCGATCAGAGGCATGCTTGCCAGCCTGGATGATCCTTACACGCGGTTTCTTGACCCAAAGGAATTCAAGGAGATGCAGATTGATACGTCGGGAGAACTAACGGGAGTTGGGATACAGATTTCACTGGACAAAGACAGCAAGGAAATTGTTGTTGTTTCTCCCATTGAAGGCACCCCAGCATCCAAGGCTGGAGTTCAACCCAAGGATGTGATTGTCTCCATCGATGGAAAACCCACAAAGGGGATGACAACAGAAGACGCCGTCAAACTGATTCGGGGAGCTGAAGGCAGCAAGGTCACCCTCGGGCTGCGTCGAAAAGGGCAAGTCGTCGAGATTCCCCTGACCCGTGCACGAATTGAAATTCATGCTGTAAACAGTCAACTGAACACCACAGCAGCTGGCAAAAAGTTGGGATATATCCGCCTGAAGCAGTTCAATGCCAATGCGGCAAAGGAGATGCGCAGCGCCATCAGATCACTGGAAGAAGAAGGTGCCCAGGGTTATGTCCTTGACCTGCGTAGTAATCCTGGTGGCTTACTTGAAGCCAGTGTGACGATTGCGCGCCAATGGATTGATGAAGGGACGATTGTCAGCACAAAAACCCGTGATGGCATTCATGACATCCGCAGAGCGACTGGCAGCGCCCTTACGGATCGACCGGTTGTGGTGCTGGTCAATGAGGGGTCTGCCAGTGCCAGTGAAATTCTCTCAGGTGCAATTCAGGACAACGACCGTGGTGTTCTTGTCGGTCGCAAAACCTTCGGCAAAGGTCTTGTTCAGTCTGTGCGAGGACTTTCCGATGGCTCAGGTCTAACGGTCACGATTGCCAAATACCTCACCCCTCGTGGCACCGATATTCATAAAAACGGCATCAGCCCTGATGTGGATGCCGAAATGTCGGAAGAGGAGGTTAAAAACCTGACCTTGGAGGACCTTGGTACCAATAAGGACAGTCAGTACAGGATTGCTGAAACAACCCTGATCAGAGTGATCGAAAAGGTTGGCCAAGGTAGGGCCTTTGATCCCAGCAGCGCCAACCTTCAATCTGCCCTTCAACCAGCCCTTCAACACTAGGGCGCCAGTGCAAACCTTCTTACTGGCCTGGTAAAGGGATTCACTCGCCAATCTGAATCCCAACCCTAGAGATCTGCCCGCGATTCAACAGTGTGAATGCCTATTGGTGAATGATCTGGCCTGAACGCAACAAGAAGCTTTCGCTGTTGTGGCTGTTCAGATGAATGGACGGAGCTGCCTTGCCCTGACCTGGGGAATCGTGCTGAGACCGGATTCCAGCAACCTGGCGGAGGGTGAGAAAGGCAAATTGGATCAAACCATCATTGCTCAAACCATCATTGATCAAATCATCTTTGCTCAAATCATCAGCAAGTGATCAACATAAAAGCTTGCTTGAACTGATCCCTCTCCAGGTCGACACCCTACAGATCAGCTTGCCATCAAGGGCATTGAATGAGATGAACTTGCCGCGGTTGACCCTTGGCAAGGAATTATAAATAAAGGATAGCTCTTCGCAAAGAGATCAAATGACGCCATCATTCTTTTGCTTGTTAACGCCCTTAATTTCCTCTCTGTCTTTATTGAGTTCTTTAAATGTCTCATTTCCACCCGGCATGAAGAACGAGTCAACTGTGAAGGCAAGCAATCCAATGCCAAGAACTGTGGAAACAACAATAGCCGCAATCAATTTTAGCCACCAGCCCCCTGAATGGGATAGCTCAACATCCAAGTCTTCATTATCATCCATAATACTCCAGCAGTTATTGTCTGATCACTCTATCATTTTCGAGTCCACCTTGAGCAAACAACCAAGCCCCTTGCTCGACCATGAAGACGCGCCAAGAAAACGAGGCCGAAAAGTTGCTCTCCTGCCATCTTCCCTGGCAGGCAAACATCAAAAGCAATCACTGAAGATTAACCTTATAAAAAAAGGGAAAGACCCCTACAGGTTTAAATTCATCTTGAGCATTGAATTTATTTTGTTTATTTTTTTTGCCCCTACGTTGAAAGATCAAAAAACTTCAATCAAACAGACTTCAATCGAATCAGCCTCAATCAAGCAAACGCTTGACTCAAGCCACCGGCTGCATCAAACCACCGCCGCCGCCATCTGAATCTGAATCATCGTCATCTTCGAGGACGCCTTGCAGCAACGCAAAGAAGCCAAGGGTTAACAGGCTCAGCAAGCCGCTGACGAGGCCGATTGATCCCTGGCCGGCACCAATGTCTACGAATTCTCCCAATCTGAAGCTGCAGGTCCGGCCATTGTAACGAAGATTTGCGCTCTGTGTAGGAGTTTGTCATTTTCTTGAATCCGGGGGCCTGGAGAGGGCTCTCAGCTCAGACCGTCAGCACCGATTCATTCCGCTGCTTGTTCTTTGCATCCCGCTGGGTTTGGTTCAACCCTTCCGCATCGGGAATCTGGGCCACCATCTGCCGCAACCATTCCATCAGCTGCTCCAGTTGCTTATCCATCGGCAGCACCCCCAGACCCCGGACCAGAACCTTGGCGGTGCTGCCACTGCCGCTCTGATAAACGAGTCGTCCATGCAGATGCTGAGGAAGCCCCTGCCGTAGGAGACGGAAGGCGGGCTCCTCCATGGGCGTATCCAGGGCGATATTCGGTTTCTCAGGTTTGATTCTGGAGAAGCCGCAGCGTTTAGCCAGAAGCTTCATCTCCATCAGTTGCAACAGGGATTGAACAGGGCCGGGGATCGCCCCATAGCGATCCGTCCAGTCTGCGGCCAGTTGAATCAAAGCTGGCGCAGAGTCACAGTTGGCTGCAGCCCGATAGGCGGCGATCTTCTCGTCACCATCAACAATCCAGTCGGCCGGGATGAAGGCTGTGACAGGCAGATCCACCTGGGTTTCTTCCACTTGGGGAATGTCCTGTCCCTGAAGATCCGCCAGGGATTCCTGCAGCATCTCCATATACAGATCAAAACCGATGGTTTCCATCTGGCCGCTCTGTTCCACCCCCAGCAGGTTGCCGACGCCACGGATTTCCATATCACGCATCGCCAACTGATAGCCGCTACCCAGTTGAGCGAATTCCTGGATCGCCCTGAGTCGCTGTCGTGCCGCATCACTGAGACTGGCATCTCCTGGATAGAACAACCAGGCATGGGCCTGGACGCCGCTGCGGCCGACACGTCCCCGCAGCTGGTAGAGCTGGGCCAGACCGAATCGCTGCGCATCCTCAATCAGGATCGTGTTGACCCTGGGGATATCGAGGCCGCTCTCCACGATTGTGGTGCAGAGCATCACGTCGGCTTCTCCGGCATTGAACGCCACCATGGCGCTCTCGAGTTCACCCTCGGCCATCTGCCCGTGGGCAACAAGCAGCTTCAGACCTGGCAGCATCTGTCTGAGCTGGCCGGCCACATCCTCAATCCCCTCCACCCTGGGAACCACATAGAACACCTGACCGCCGCGATCCAGTTCCTGACGGATCGCACTGCGCACCGCCTCCTCATCAAGAGCTGCCAGATGGGTCTTGATCGGACGCCTCAGGGGCGGTGGTGTGGTGATCAAACTCATCTCCCTCACCCCGGAGAGGCTCATGTAGAGCGTCCTTGGAATCGGTGTGGCCGAAAGGGTGAGCACATCCACGTCCTTGCGCAGCACCTTGATCTTTTCCTTCTGGTTCACACCGAAACGCTGTTCCTCATCCACCACCAGCAGACCGAGCTGCTTGAACACCGTGCCCTTGCTGAGCAGCTGATGGGTACCCACCACGGCATCAATGGTGCCCTGGTTCAAACCCTCCAGAATGGTTTTGCGCTCTGAAGTGGTGCGGAATCGATTCAGCAGCGCCACCTTGATCGGATAGGGGGCGAAACGTTCCGAAAGGGTGCGCCAGTGCTGCTGTGCCAACACTGTTGTTGGCGCCAGAAGCGCCACCTGGCGGCCGGCTGTGATCGCCTTAAAAATGGCCCGGATCGCCACCTCCGTCTTGCCGAAACCAACATCGCCGCAGACCAGCCTGTCCATCGGCTGCGGTTTTTCCATGTCCCGTTTCACATCGGTCACGGCCTTCACCTGATCGGGGGTGGGCTCAAACGGGAATGAGTCTTCAAGTTCCAGTTGCCAGGGACCATCGCAAGGGAAGGCATGACCTGGCACCTGAGTTCTTTCGGCGTAAAGCTTGACGAGATCCATCGCCACTTTGCGCACCGCCTTGCGGGCCCGTTCCTTGGCCTTGTTCCAGGCCGTGCCACCCATGCGGTTGAGTTCAGGGGCCTTGTCATTGCTGGCGCGATATCGGCCGAGGCTGCCCAGCTGATCTGCGGCAACGCGCAAGAGGCCATCGGCATATTGCACAGCCAGGTAATCGCGAATCTCACCACTGATCGCCAGTTTTTCCAGCTTCAGAAAACGGCCGATGCCATGGTTGCGATGCACGACGAAATCGCCGGGCTGCATCTTGTTGGGATCAACGGTTCGGCTGGCGGCTTTGCGTCTGCGCCTGACATAACCACTGGCCGTGAGGTTCTGCTGCCCGAAGAATTCCCGATCGGTGATCAGCACCACCCGCCAGGCGGGCAGCTGCAACCCCTCCAACTCGGCTGTGCCCCTTGTCTTCAACGCCACCGGGGTGTTCTGTTCGATCAACCTCGTAATCGCGGGATGGTCGCCTGGATTGGGCACGAATCTGGTGATGCAGTCGTGCTCCTCAAGCAGAGCAGCGGCCCGGCTCGGTTGAGCGGAGACCAACCACACAGCCATCTTTTCCTTCTGGTGGTTTTTGATCAGTTCAGCGAGCTTGCCGAATTGGTTGGGATAGGAGGGCACCGGGCGACTTGCCAGGTCAAAGCTGTTTCCATATCCGTCCTGTTCGAGCAGCTCGGCGAGATCGAAACCATGGAAGGCTTCCGCAAGGGCATAGCTGGAGGGGATGTCTTGATGCAAAACCCCAGGCCAGAGCCGATCCCGTTCTGAGGGTTGGAAGCCGAGGCTTGCGGCCATTTCGATGTGGTGCTCATCGGCATGGTCAAGCCACTGCTGGCCATGGGCACTGCCATGCCGGCGTTCATCAACAACAACGCAAGCGCTTGGCGGCAGGTAATCGAGCAGAGAGGCGGGAGTCTTCCAGGCCAGCCCCATCAGCCGGCGCATTCCTTCCGGTGTGCCGCCCTCCAACAATTGATCTGTGGCGGTTTCGCCAAGAAGCCGATCCAGGCCTTCCGGCATCATCTCCCTCAACTGATCAGCGATCAGTGGCCCGAAACCCGTCGGCGTCAGCTGCAGCTCATTGACAGGATCAAGAGAACGCTGACTTGCGGGGTCAAATTCACGCAGTTTGTCGAGCTCGTCTCCGAAGAATTCCAGACGCACCGGCAGTTCGCTGCTGACGGGGAAAATGTCAACGATGTCGCCACGGCGGCTCCAGGTGCCTTCCTGATCAATGCTCGAAACCCGTTCATAACCCAAGCGGGTGAGGGTCTCAGCAAGGTGTTCAAGATCCACCTGATCGCCCCGTCTCAAGCTGGTGCACTGGGCGGCAAGGGCTGCTGGAGGTGGCAGATGGGGTTGCAGACAGCGTTCCGTGGCGATGATTGCCCGCCCTTGTCCTTCAGCATCGGCAAGCAGATCACTGAGCACCTGAAGCTGCCCCCAGGTGATCTCGCTGGTGGGATCAAAGCTCTCGTAGGGGGAGCCCTCACTGGTGGGATAGAGGGATGCACTGCTCCAACCCATCAACTCCAGCAGGGATGTCCAGCGACCGGCTTCTTCAAGGGTCGGCACCACAACCAGCAGCAACCTCTGCTTGCGTCGGGCCAGAGCACTGGCCACCAGGGCCCGTGCAGCACGGCCGGCACCACGAATCAACAGACGCTCCTTGCGCAGACTGCGCTCCAGTAGTTCCCCGGTCAGTGCCGCAGATTGCAGCTGATCAACCAGGGAGCCGAGGGGCATTGCAGGAACGTGGGGTCAGTTGAAGATTTTCGCAGTCGACTGCTGTGAGCTGGGGCTCGGGACTGAGGGCAAACCCGTGAAGTGAAACGCTGCTGGCGACGATGAAGGCCCAGAGAAGCAATAGGCCCATCGGCCAGTGCAAGCTGTTGATGACGATTGACTGGCTCAACCGATTCGCCAAGAGTTCAACGGCTGAGCAATGAATGAAATACGTGGCAAGACCAAATCAAACTTCTAAAAAGAAACAAGACTCGTCCATAGAACAAGAATCAAGGATCAGCCTGAAGAGCAAGGCAAGGCCAGTGGATAATATGAATTTCCTTCAGATGAGCAATCAAGCCTGCTAATAAGTGCGCCCCAAAGACAAACCCTCAGCCAGAGTCCTCATTGATGATGGGAACGGTCAAGAGGGGTGGCTTAGAATGAGAGGCCAATGGCAGAGCAACGAGTCACTGAAAGCAGACAAGCGTCTAATTGCCGGCCTTGAATCCTGCCCTCAGCGATTGAGAAGATTAGCGCATATCAACGTAGAATTCATGATCATGGGAAGATACGCTTATCTCTGCAGACCGGATAAAGTCTTGCCATTGAGATGAGATCATTTCTTTGGCTAGATGGCTGATTCGAATCAAGCTTACGCCTGTCAGATGGACTCTTTAGCTTGAATCCTTAATCAGGCATGAGGGATCAAGCTGATGGGAGTTCTTTCGAATTAAAAACTCAAATTATAATCTTCAAACTTTCAATTGGACAGGTTGGAGAAAAATAAGATCAAATCAAATCAGGCAAAATACCATTTGGGTCCCAGGCGGCTTTGCGTGCTCGCAAACGGTCTAGCCAAGGACCGTATGCAAGTTGTAGTTCTTTTTTATACCGAATAGTTCCAGGGTGACGTTCCACCAAGTAGTAGTGCACGGCCAGAGGGACAAGGGCATCAAAGAGAGCATCAGCCCAAGCCCTTACGCCATTGGCTGCAGCCTCGTCAGCGGCAGGCCAACAAGTTGAAACAACAACAGACCATTGCGCATGTCGGCCTCGATACAAGGTTTGATCGATCGGAATCTCGCTGACAATGCCACCGATATGTTGCAGATCGATGCGGCAATGGCGGTTGGGTAGCTTGTGCAAGGCCTCCAGAAGTATTCCAGACAATTGCTTACCGATTCCGCCAGGAAGACTAATGGAGTAGGTCCAGGTGCGATCACGTTTGTGCCGATCTGGTTGTATAGGTAAAGGAGCCAGAACTCTGCCATCCACTAATGGCATCTCAAAGGCTGGCAGCACTTCAAGACCGTCAACTGTTTCTTTCCATGACAGGCCTTTAGCTGGAATGGCTTGAAGTAACTGACGATGAGCTTCGGCAGCGACACCGTAAACAAGCAGAAATGGCATATCTTTATCTGGTGGAACAGCAAGAATCATCGAGCAAGAGGCCTGAACGTCGAGAGTCTCCGCGGCTGCAATGGCTTCCTCTAAAAGATCCAACTTGTTGATGACACGCAGAACCGAAAGTGGTTGGCGTGGGAAAGTACTTAATTCCGCCTCAGTGATCACAGCAAGAAAAAGGGCTGCGCCTCGTAATAAGGTCCAAAGTTCTTGATCATCACTTTCTGCAGTAATCAGAAATTGTTCACCATCCGCCCGCACACCCCTTAGTGAGACGATCGCATCAAGAGTCAGGCCAAGGCTGCGGCTGAGATGGCCAATACCAGCCATCGTCAACAAACCAAAACCTGGGCTCGGATGAGTTCCCACTGGAACCATGCGCCCGTGAGGGGCGAGGGAAGATAACAACATTCCCATCGAGACCCCACCTTGCAAGCGCACACGATTACCTTCAACAAAAATACCTTTCATAGCGGCAGAAAGATCAAGCATCAGTTGATCATCCTGGGCACAAAAACAACTAGCGCCTCCGCCATACACTGAAACAGATAAACCATTCTGAAGAGCTAATCCAAGTGCAGCTGAGACATCATCATCATGGCTGGGTTGAACAATCAGTGATGGTTGCGATGCAGAAGCGGTTGCGTTGAAAACTCCTGAGAGGCGATCTTCATAGGTCCCATCACCGGGGTTAAGGGTTAATGAAGCCATTGAATCCGCGCAATGGTGCAATCATATATTGATTCTGTGTAACACTATTTAATTACATAGTAATTTTTAAGCCATCTAGCTGCTTGTCAAGTTCGACGCTGGCCTCCAAACACAGCAGGAGTACCTCCCCTTTTGGATTCTGTGATCGATCAGTGCCACGGATGGAACGATTCCATAAACTCCACTGATTTCAAGGCAAGCATGCGGGTAGAGCCCGTAAATGACAACGCTCTTCCAAAGGAGGGAATCCTCGGGGGCGCTGCTGGGTTAGCAACAAAAAAAATGGGGTATTTTCAATCAGATCAACAAAGCCTCAGTCG
>MPLX02231535.1_pt1 | contig 22801 bp, 16 predicted proteins | sample 1617341 | NCBI WGS metagenome assembly MPLX02 (sample SAMN05944804, study PRJNA350692) | marine metagenome | biome: marine; feature: ODZ; material: water; isolation source: 120 m water sample filtered on 0.2 um supor filter | place: Pacific Ocean | collected 2012-04-08 | depth 120m m | reverse complement strand
TTTTTTACTTTTTCCACTTCTTCTTCAGGTTGCGCGTTCACGCATTTTCTTATTTCAATCAAACTCGCCTCTTCATTCTTTGTCCTCTGGAACGCTTTATTGCCTGTAACTGCTTCGATTCTTCTCACTCCAGCCGCAATCCCTCCTTCTGAGAGTATTCTGTAAAAACCGATTTCGCCTGTCGCGTTTACATGAGTTCCTCCGCAAAGCTCTTTACTGAAACCTTCCACATTAACAACCCGCACTTCGTTTCCATATTTTTCACCAAAAATAGCGGTAGCGCCTTCCTTAATTGCTTCATCAATAGGCATAGTTTTCTTTTGGACCGGAATATTTTCCATAATCTTTTGATTGATAATTTCTTCTATTTTTTCTTTCTCGCGGGAAGTTAAAGGAGAAAAATGGGTATAATCAAAACGGAGTCGATTTTTTTCCACAAGCGATCCTGCCTGTTTGACATGATCTCCGAGTACTTCTCTTAAAGCTGCCTGGAGAAGATGCGTGGCAGTGTGATTTAACGCGGTTGCCTGCCGTTCTTCCATATCGACTTCAAGTGTTAATCCCATCCCTTTTTTAATAACACCTGATTTTATTTTACAGGAATGAACAAAAAGGGAAGGTAATGGTTTCTGAGTGGTGAGAACTTGAATTTCAACTGAATCTCCTGATATTTTCCCCGCGTCTCCTGCCTGGCCCCCTGATTCACCATAAAAAACAGTTTTATCGAAAACCAGATCGACCTCATCTCCTGATGACGCGGACTCTGTGATAGAATCTTTTTTTATAATAGCCAGTAATGTTCCCTCTGTTTTTAGAGCGTCAAAACCTTCAAACCGTGTGGGTGGGATTTTTTCAGAAAGGGTTTTGTATATCTTTTTGACACCTTCCTCTCCTGAACCTTTCCATGCAGCTCGAGCTTTATCTTTTTGGGAGTCCATCGCTTTTTGAAATCCGGTGGAATCGAATTTTAGGCCAGCGTCTTTTACAATATCTTCTGACAAATCCACAGGGAAGCCGTAGGTATCGTATAGTTTAAATGCTTCATCACCCGGAAAAGTTTTCCGGCTGTTTTCTTTTAAATTATTTATTTTTTCTTCCAGAAGATTCATTCCGAAATTCAAGGTATTGGAAAACCGCTCCTCTTCGTTCAGGACAACTTTAGATATATAATTTTGCATATTAATTAATTCGGGGTAAGCGTCTTTCATTAATTCAATGACTCCACCTGATATTTTATGTAAAAAAGGTTTTTCCATTCCGAGCATTCTTCCATGACGGAGCGCCCTTCTTAAAATTCGGCGAAGGACATAACCTCTTCCCTCATTGGAAGGCATTACCCCATCTCCTACAAGAAATGTTACCGAGCGAGCATGGTCGGCAATTACTTTAAGAGAGATATCATCATCTTTATTGTCTCCATAGTTTTTTCCTGTTAATGCACTTATTTTTACAATAATCGGTTTAATTAAGTCAGTATCATAATTAGTGTGAACGTTTTGCATTACCGAAGATAAGCGTTCCAGGCCGAGACCTGTATCAACACATGGTTTGGGGAGATCTGTTAGCTTACCCTTTTCATCCCTGTTGTGTTGCATAAATACCAGGTTCCATAGTTCCAGGAAGCGGCCGCAATCACACTCCACATTACACTCCGGTCTTTTACAGCCTACTCCTTCTCCCTGATCAAAATGGATTTCCGAACAGGGTCCGCATGGCCCTGTCTCTCCCATACTCCAGAAATTATCTTTTTCTCCCAATCGCACAATTTTTTCAGGAGGTATTTTTATTTTTTCATTCCAGATTTTAAAAGCTTCATCATCGTCTTTATAAATAGTGATCCAGAGTTTTTCTTTTGGGAGCTTCATGGTTTGTGTAAGGAACTCCCATCCATAATGAATAGCATCTTTTTTAAAATAATCTCCAAAAGAAAAATTTCCCAGCATTTCGAAGAAGGTATGGTGTCTTGCTGTTCTGCCAACAACTTCAAGATCGTTATGCTTTCCCCCTGCCCTGACGCACTTTTGCGAAGAAACGGCGCGTTTATAATCCCGCTTTTCACTGCCCAGAAAGACGTCTTTGAATTGCACCATTCCCGCGTTGGTAAATAAAAGAGTAGGATCTCCTTTGGGGACGAGAGAAGAACTGTGGATTATTTGATGTTGTTTTTTACGGAAGTAGTCTAAAAAGCTGTTTCTTATATCATTTCCGGTCATAATGCTCATACCACGCCGGATTTGAGGATATCGTGGAGATGGATAATTCCGGTGGGACCTTTGCTGCCATTGGTGATGATTAGAGAAGTGATAGAGTGTTTCTCCATAATTTGAAGCGCCCTGGCAGCCAGGGCATTTTTTTCAATTGTTTTAGGGTTTTTGGACATCATTTCCTCAGCCGTGGTTTTAAAAATATCTTTTTCTTTTTTTTCCATCAGTCGCCGCAAGTCTCCGTCTGTAATAATGCCAAGGACTTTGTCATCCTGGTCCACCACAATAACTATACCCAGTTTTTTAGATGAGATTTCCATGATTACGTCTTTTAATGGAGCATCTTTATTAATTGTGGGGATTTTGCTGCCGCTATGCATTAAGTCATCCACTTGAGTCAGCAATTTTTTCCCAAGGCTGCCACCGGGATGGAGAACAGCAAAATCCTCTTCTTTAAATCCCCTTTTGTGTAAAAGCGCCATTGCCAGAGCATCCCCCATAGCCATGGTAGCTGTTGTACTGGCAGTCGGAACCAAGCCCATCGGGCAAGCTTCTTCTTTTACTGAAACATTAAGAACAACATCACTTTTTTTCGCGAGTGTGGAATTCACGTTACCGGTCATGGAAACAAGGGAGACATTAAAACGCTTTATAGCTGGAAGGAGGTTTAATATTTCCTCCGATTCTCCGCTATTTGAAATGGCTATGACCATATCATTTCTGGTAATCATTCCAAGGTCACCATGAATTCCATCGGCCGCATGGAGAAAGATAGAAGGGACGCCAATGCTTGCAAGAGTGGCGGAAATTTTCTTGCCGATAATTCCTGACTTTCCAATACCGGTAATAACTACACGACCTTTACATTTATCTAACAGATCAACTGTTTTAACAAAGGTATCATCAATTCTATTAATCAAGGCCTGAATAGCTTCACTTTCAATTTTCAGGACCTGTTTTGCTTTTTCAATTACCATGGGGTTTCTTATGATTTGTGAGATTAGCGGTTTTTATTCTGTTAGAGCTCATGGAAATGTGAGAAAGTATGCATTAAAATTGAGAGTATGTTCTAAGCATTTTCTATCTCTAACGGGGTCCACTGCGCCTTCAATCAAGACTATCTTCATTATTTGGCGACATTTCTTGTTCCATAGAAGATTTGCATTCAATGCAGTATGGCGCAAAAGGCACTATCTTAAGCCGTCTAATATTTATCATCTCGTCGCAGCTTTCACAAATGCCGTAAGTTTTTAAAGTAATTTTTTTCAGAGCTTTGTTAATCATCTGAAACTCTTCTCTCTCCCGGCTGCCCATGGCAAAAGTCATTTCTCTTTCGAGGCTGGTTGCCGCCATATCCTGAAGGTCGCCACGTTCGAGTTTGGAAATGTCCTTTTCCGATGCTGAAGACCTGGAAATTAATCTTAAAAGCTCGGCTCTTTGCTCTAAAAGCATTTGTTCAATTTCTTTGATTTCTCCGTCACGGACTTTTTTAACAGTTTTTAATTTTTGTTGAGGCTTCTTTTTGGTGGTTTTTTTCCTGATTTCTTTTCTTTTCTTTGTCTTGCCCTTTACTTTTCTTTTCGCAACTTTCTTCTTTTTGGTCTTTTTAGCTTTTTTCTTTACTTTTTTAAGGACCTTTTTTTTAATTTTTTTTACTTTAGGTCTTCTTTTAGCGGCCTTTTTCTTCTTCGCTTTTGACTTAACCGGTTTGCTTTTGGAAACTTTTTTCTTTGCTACTTTCTTTTTTGCCGTTCTTTTCTTTGTCCTTTTTTTCTTAATTTTTGCCATAGCCTTAAAAATCAAATGTTTATAAAAATGATAAAATAAGTAACCGCAATTATATATTAACTTTCATAGATTTTCTACAAAAAAATGATACTATATCAAAATGGTTTTCAAAGTGCTAATAGTTGAAAACAACCCTGAAGAAAACTTTTATAATGAAGTTTTAGGCAAGTACGGTATTAACGTGCTTACTTCCGCCACGCCTGAAGACGTTTTTAAACAGTTAGACAGTACTGTTTCTCTTGTTATTTTCGAGCATGACGGGAAAAAAAGAAATGGACTTTCTTTCTTAAAGGAAAACCGGGAAAGAATCAAAGACTCACTTGTAGTAATCCTCACAAAAAAACCGGACATCAAAGACGCGGTGTCGTTCATGAAAGAAGGGGCATTTGACTATTTGCCCAAACCCTTGGAAGAGGGGAAATTGGACTCTTTTGCCCGCTTTCTTATAGAAACAAAGAAAAAACCCGTGGATAAACCCAAATTACAATCTGTAAATAAAACTGAAAACAGAAAAATAATAGGGAATTCTTCAAAAATTAATGAAATTATCGCTTTATGCCAACAGGTTGCCAGAGGAAAATCTACTGTGCTTATTCAGGGTGAAACCGGAACAGGAAAAGAGCTGATTGCCAGATTAATTCATCAGGAAAGCCCGAGAGTGAAGAAACCTTTTGTTGCTGTTAACTGCGCCTCATTTCCGGAAGGACTTTTAGAAAGTGAACTGTTTGGACATCAAAAGGGGGCATTTACCGGGGCTATTGAAAAGAAAATCGGGAAAATGGAATTAGCTGATGGCGGCACAATTCTATTTGATGAGATCAGCGAAATGGATATCCAGCTCCAGGCTAAGCTCCTGAGAGCAATCCAGGAAAAGGAAGTAGACCCGGTAGGAAGTAAAAAATCCTTACCCATTGACGTTAGAATTTTAGCGACTACCAACAGGGAGCTTAAAAAATATGTGGATGAAAAAAAATTTCGCGAAGATCTCTATTACAGGCTTAATGTCATCCCGATAATTGTCCCTCCTTTAAGGGAGAGAAAAGAAGATATACCTGCATTAATTGATTATTTTCTTGAAAAACATTGCTCTGAAAATGGATTTAAAAAAAAGACTATCTCCGATAAAGCTATTGAGGTTCTGACCGGACAGAACTGGCCCGGCAATATCAGGGAACTTGAGAATGTGATAGAAAGAGCGGTAATTATTTCCCTTTCGAATATGATCGAAGTGGAACATATTTTCCTCGAAGAGAAGACCGGCGATTTACAGCAGGTGAAGATAGACGCCGGTGTGACAATGGCGGAAATGGAAAAAAAACTTATCCTGAAAACACTGAAAGAAGTACAGAATAACAGGCAAAGAGCAGCGGAAATGTTAGGAATTCATGTCCGTACTCTTAGAAATAAGCTCAATGAGTATAAAAATGAAGGCACGGTTTAGGCTTTGGCACGCGAATTGCTAAATATTTACTAAACAGGATTTAGATTATGTAACATATAAAAAAGGTTGAGGAAGGTAGAACCGTGATTGTCATTATTCGATTTTGGAAATAGCTCGTTAAGCAGTGATTATTGATCAAGGACCGATGACCAACTAAAAAGGAGATTCACCATGAAAATTTTTGGCCCGGATGAATTAGGGAAAGCCGGTTTTAAACCAACTCAAAAAAAGGACGGAGTAAAAGGGAAGCAGGACTTTTCCAGAGTTTTAGCGGAAGAAAGTAATAAAATTAAAGGAGCGAAGAGCGAAATGGCAGGTCAAACAAAGCAGACGGCAGGCGCTCAATTTCCAGAACATATCCCATTGACTTCACTTGATTCCGTGGGAAAAGCCGGAGAAGCAAAAGATCGTGAGAAATTGATTGCCATGACAGAGAAACTCCTGACACGGCTCGAGTTTTTTAAATCAGCTCTTGAAAACCCGAAAGTAGATATAAGCAAATTTTCTCCTCTGGCCGAGTTGTTAAAAAAAGATGGAAACAGTTTGGAAGAGATATCCGCAAAATTATCATCCGATTTTCCATTAAAAGGCTTGGCGGATGAAACTGCGGCGTTAGCTGCTACAGAATCTATAAAGTTTTATCGTGGCGACTACGGTTAAAGCCGTCTAATTTAAAGAGCAGATTTACACACCCCGTCTCCTTCGGAGCCACCCCTCTCAAGAGGGGATTGCAACCATAATTCGGTTTTTCTGTCTGGAATCTTATAGATTTTCTCCGGCGTTCTTCGGGAATTTTACGGTTAATCCTTGCGAAAAGTTCCTGTTTGAGGATCGATATTGTATTTATGACTGCGTATGTTTCGTATGTTTTTTACAAACTCGGCAATTCTTTTTGTGTTTTCTTTTATTTTATTCAAGGATTCATAGTCCGGATCGGTTTTATTCGTATTATTCATAAGCATTTCAGCGTTCATCTTTATGACGCTGAGTGGATTATTAACTTCATGAGCCACATTGACAGCCATCTCAAGCATAGCCTCTGATCTTTTTGAATTGACCAGTTTATCATTTAATTCAAGAATTCGCTTTCCTGCTGCTACTCTTACTTTAAGTTCATCAGGGGAAAATGGTTTTGATAAAAAATCATCCGCTCCGGCTTCCATAGCCTCAATGATATCGCTTTTTTCTTTTTTGGAGGTGAGCAGCAGAATAAATTCATAAGGTTTGTTTCTATTTTTCCGGAGTTTACGACATAACTCAACGCCCTCCATTTCAGGCATCAACCAGTCCAGAATTAAGAGTCGCGGGCTCTCTTTTTCGTGAAGTTTCCCCCATGCCTTTTTTCCGTCCACGCAAACTACAACCTCATAACCCCACTTTTCCAGTAATCCCTTTAGTCTGAGGCGGGACATATTATCATCTTCTGCAATTAAAACTTTCGTACTACGCTCCCTTTATGAACTGGTTTAATTCTTTTTTGAGGTGCTCCATATCACTTTCCAGAAAGCTATAAATATCTCCAAGATTTTCTAAATTATTTACCTTTCCGATTCGCTCCAGTTCTAACGTCTTATTGCAAACAACTTTTGCCCCGAGGATTTGAGACGCTCCCTTAAGTTTATGGGCTGCCTTCATCAAAGCATGCCCATCAGAACATTCAATAGCTTTCTTAATCTCAGATAAGTAATCAGGAATCTCTGTGAAAAAAACCTCAACTATTTCTCTTAATAATTCCTCACTATTTTCCACTCCTTTTAGGGCCGCTTCCTTATCAAAGATCACCTCAATGACTTCTTTATTATTCTCTTCTTTTTTTGTTTTCCCGGTCTCATCTTCCAAACGCAATTCAAACTTCTTATCAACACTCTTACCTATTGCCGAATAGAGACTTTGCATACTGATTGGTTTTGAGATGTAACCGTTCATTCCAGCTTCAAAGCACTTCCTTTCATCTCCCTTAAAGGCCAGAGCGGTTATGGCAATGATAGGAGTATGTTTTCCCGTCTCCTTCTCTATCTTCCTTATTTCCCGGGCAGCCACATATCCGTCCATTACAGGCATGTTTATATCCATTAAAATAAGATCAAAGCTGTTTTTTGCAACTGCATCTACTGCTTCTTTACCGTTGTTTGCAATAGAAATATTATGGTTTTCTTTCTTAAGCATATGTGAAGCCACCTTCTGGTTTATCGAGTCATCCTCTACAAGAAGAATGTTCAGGGCATCGGATTTATAAAAAATTCTTTTGGCAACACAGCCTTCCCTCAGGCTACAGTCAGTACATCTCTCAAAAGCTTCTAAATCCTCTATAGGAGTACCACCGTATGGGCAGGTAGCTTTGATGGTTTCTTCTTCTACTTCTTCTTTTTTTTGTATGCCAAACCTGGAAGTGAAGTAGAAAATACTCCCACCCCCCACGTTATCTTCTACCCATATTTTACCGTCCATCTTTTCAACTAAAAGTTTGGATATCGAGAGACCAAGGCCGGTACCGCCATATTCTCGCGTAGTAGATGAATCCGCTTGTGAAAAAGCATCAAATATTTTTTCCCTCTTACTATCAGGAATACCTATTCCCTGGTCTCTTACTGAAAATCGTATAATTACAGATTGATTGTCAGGTTGTTTATAGTTATCAACTCGAATCTCAATCTTTCCCTTTTCTGTAAACTTGATAGCGTTACTCAAAAGGTTTGTGATCACCTGCCTCAGCCTGACAGGATCTCCCGTAAGATGTTTCGGCACATCCGCTTCTGTCTGGTTGGTAAGAACAAGATTTTTGTTTCTTGCGCGCACACCCATAAGATTGCACGTCTCATTAATAACGTTACTGAGGTTGAACCTGATCTTCTCCAACTCAAGATGACCCGCTTCGACTTTTGATAAGTCCAATACGTCATTTATTATTCGCAGGAGGCTTTCACTGGACAAATTTAAAGATTGAACATATTCTTTCTGCTCATCAGTTAGTTGAGTTGTGTTGAGAAGTTCACCCATTCCCATAACGGCATTCATGGGGGTCCTAATCTCATGGCTCATGGACGCAAGAAATTCGCTTTTGGCCTGATTTGCCTTCTCAACTGCTTCCATAGCTTTCTTATAATCACTGATATCGTGCATAATACCCGTAAACATACGCTTTCCAGCAACATCAATTTCGGATACGTTTATGCTAATTGGAAACTCGGAGCCATCTTTTTTTAATCCGGACACCTCACGCCAAGTACCAATTATTTTTCTCTGCCCTGTGGTTAAATAATTATTTAGATAGTCATCATGATCACTTTTATATGGTTCAGGCATCAAAATGCTTACATTTTTTCCAATAACTTCATCGACGGAATAGCCAAACATATCTTCAATGGCCGGGTTTGCGGATTCAATGGTTCCCATTTCATTTATAGTCACAATTGAATTTGAAGCACTTTCAAGTATGGCACTTATCCTTTCCTCGCTATAACGAAGCTCTTTTGTACGATCTTCAACTTTTTGCTCCATTTCGGCGTATGCTCTTTTTAACTCACCTGTCCGCTTATTAAGTTTAAATATCATCTCTTGAAATGTTTGTGCCAGGAAACCAATTTCGTTATTCGCGTCTACCTTAACTTGTACATCCATATTTCCTTGTGATACCTCCTCTGCTGCACTGGCAATTGCCAGTACAGGTCTGACAAGGACTTTAGAGAAATAAATAGCTATGGCTATAGCCACGAGAATGAGCATAGCCGTCATGTATGTGCTATAGCTAAAGACCTTTGTGGATTCTTCGACAACTTCGCTATAAGGCGCTGTTTTTATAATTCCCAGAAAACGTGCCGAATTACCTCGATCAAATTGTATCTTCGTAATATATTTTACATCTCCATGGTCCCTATCCTCAGGGATATCCATTTGATCCACAAGCTTAGAAGTTAGCCGGTAGAAATTGCTTAATTGTGGGAATCTCTCCTGGGCGAGACTTTTACTTCCCAGGTCAAAAGCAAATGTTAACAATCCCTCTGGCGCAAGCAGAAAGTCTCCTTTATCATTTGTTAAGTAGAATTTGCTATATCCTTTTTTGTTTTCTTTTTCCAGCTTCTTAATTGTTGAGCCAAAATCCATGTTGATAATAATAATTCCAAAAACTTTGTTATTGATTTCAGAATAAACAGGGACCGCGACTCTTAAAACAGGTATATAGGGAATAGCAACTTTTCCATGTTCACGGTTTAGCTCAATATCAGAGATATATATATTATTCGGATTTAGTTTTGTCGTGTCCTTGAAATATCTGCTTTCTCCTTTCCTTTGCAGGTTGGAACTTTCGACTACTTTTATTTCCTCGGCAATACGATCAACCCGCACAATCTCTCGTCCCATATCCTCTACGCCTATGAAGCGCAATTGAAGATAGTTGGGTTTTGACTTTATAAATTCCCTGAAGATGGTTTCCAGGCGGATACGCCACTGTTCTTCAGAGGAACCCCCGATTTTATCTATACCCTTTCCCGCTACCGCTCGAACAATGCCCTGTATGGGTGGAGTGTTAGATAAAAAACGGGCATCTTCTTCGATAACGGTGAATTTTGATCCAATAGTCACAGAATGAAGAGAAACTTCATCCTTTATATTTCTAAGCTCCTGGCTGATCAGGATAGAATTAGTCAAATAAAAAAACAGGAATGCTACCGCAATGCCTGTCACGGTAACAAGCACTGTCGTCAAAGTAACTAACTCTATAGAAATCTTTCTTTTCATAACAGTTCCTGAAATTTAGACTTGATTTAAATACAAAAAGATTTTTTATTTTATTTGTTCAGAAAACTTTTTTGAACATTCGTTGTTTTTAGGAGATATCATGAAAATACAAAAAATCATTTCTCCCTTTTTCCTTTACACGATACATTGCCGCGTCAGCATTACTAATAAGTACCTCAGCGTCTTCACTATCTAAAGGAGAAATGCTAATACCAATGCTGGCTCCAATATTACACTCATTATCATGGACCTTAAAAGAGCGAGATAAACTTTCAAGCATCTTGCGCGCAATAATTGAAGCTCCTTCCTTCTTTTTTACATCCTGCAGGATAACAACAAATTCATCACCACCCAATCTAGAAACTGTATCAGATTGACGAACACAGTTTTTTAATCTAACGGCAACTTCTTTAAGCACAGCGTCTCCAGCCTCATGACCCAAAGAATCATTAATAGGCTTAAATTTGTCAAGATCTATAAACATTAAAACTACATAGTCTTTAAATCGCTTTGATCTGGCTAATCCTTGGTCTAATATATCTCTAAAAAATATTCTATTGGGTAGACCTGTCAAAGCATCATGGTTGGCCAGGTATTCAAGACGCTTTTCCTGTAATTTACGAGCAGTAATGTCGCTATAAATTGCCACAAAATGGGTAGGCACTCCTTTATTATCTTCTATTGAATTAATACGAGCCCATGTTAAAAAAACTTCTCCATCTTTTCGACGGTTCCAAATTTCTCCATGCCACTGTCCGGTATTGGCAAGAGAACCCCATACCTCTTTGTAAAACGCAGGCTCATGTCGACCAGATTTTAGAAATTTTGGATTTTTACCTATAGTTTCATCTGCACAGTAGCCTGTCATCTGCAGAAATGCAGGATTAGGAATTTCTATATTTCCTTTCCTGTCCGTAACGATGATTCCATCCATGATATTTTCATAAATCTTTGCTGCAAGTTGAATTTGTGATTCAGCTTCTTTCTGTTTCGTAATGTCTTGTATTTCAAAAATAAAATGAATGGGATGCCCATCTGTACCTCTTAACAGGGAAACATTTAGTAAAATTGAAAGTATTTTTCCTGATTTATGTATCCATTTCATTTCTCCCTGAAACAAAGAATTCTTTTTTTCAATCATTTCTTGAATGAAACTATAGTCATTTTCATCAGGGTGCGTAATATCTGGAAATGATGTGGCAAGTAATTCCTCTGCTGAAAGACCTGTTATCTCACATAAAACCTTGTTAACACTTATTAAACGATGATCTAGTGCAACTAATGCCATTCCTAAAGGAGCATTTTCAAATGAACTTTTGAATTGATTTTCACTTTCCTTCAGTTTTCTTACAAGCGAGTAATTTCTTATATGGGCTTCAAGCCGCGCAATTAATTCATCACCATCAAATGGTTTCGTAATGTAGTCATCAGCTCCTGCTTCAAGACCGGCGATTATGTCATCTTTATTCTTCGCTGAGGTCACCATGATGACTGGAATATGCCGATAAGCCTCATTTTTTTTTAAAATCCTGCATGTATCAATTCCATCCATCACCGGCATCAGGCAATCTAATATAACAGCTGCGGGTTGAAAGCCATTTTCAAGAACTTCTAACGCTTTTTTTCCGTCTCCTACTATTTCACATCCAAAACCATATTTTTTCATATAATTTTTAAAGATCTGTTGCGCGATAAAATCATCTTCAGCTATTAATACCTTTTCAGTTCTTTCTGACTTAAGTTCTGACAGCAAATGTTTGATATATGCGCTCAAATGCCCTTTCGCAAAAGGTTTGGTAAAGTATTCCGTAGCGCCAACTTCAAATCCTTTTTCTCTTTCTTCACGTGTGTTATTAGTTGTAAGAATAATAATAGGAATATTACTGGTATCTTGTTGAGTTATTAACTGAAGACACGCCTCATAACCATCCATCACAGGCATATTAATATCCATAGTAATAAGATCGGGTTTTTCTAATGTGGCGATCTCGACGGCTTCTTTTCCGTTTTTAGCTAACAAGAATTTAAATCCGCTGCCGCTCAATTCTTCAGCTATAGATTCAATAGCTATAGAACTATCATCTACAATGAGGATAGATTCTTTCTGTTTCTCTTTCCTCTAGAATTCCGTATCAATCAAAATATTTAATAGATGCTTTTTATTGAAAGGAATTGGTAAAAAGTAATCTATACCACATTCATAACCTGTAAGACTTTTTAACTCCTGATTCCCGGTGGTTAAATAGGCCACTTTAATATTTTTTGATGGTATTGATCCTTTTGTTTTCGTTGATATTTTCTCTGCTTTTTTCAATTCCTGATCTACAAGTATTAGTTGTGGCTCATGTTCTTTAATCAGCGATTCCATTTTTATTTTGCTGGAACAGTGAACAAAATGATAATGATCCTCTTTTAGCGACTGTTTTATATCTTTAAAGAGAAAACTCTTTATAAAACAGATAATAGTAATTTGAATTTTATTCTGCCGATAATAGTCATCCAAAATTTCGTTAAATTTATCAGTACTGACAGTACCCTGTTCAATCAACAACTCTCCAAGCCTACATTTATTTTGTGCTTGAACGTCTAATAAATATTTCACTTGAATATTTTTTAAATATCCAAGGTACATTGCAGCAACTCCAAAGCTGATTCCTTGCTTTTTTTGGAAAAGAAGGGTTTTCTCTAACTCTTTTTTATTGATCAGCCTTTTTAATAAGGCTATCTCTCCAATTTTTTCATTCATATACTCTTGCATGTTTAAGAGTTTTGATAGCTCATTTTGAGATAATGACAACTTTTCCGCTATAAATTGGCCAATTGGAAGTTTATCTCTCATGAATTGTTACCTTTTTTTCAGTACTGTCCCGACGTTTTATTATAAAAACATAAAAAAATAATTATCTATTCAGAGATTATTCTAAATTGATATTTTCGATTTAGAATAATCTACAACGCCATCTATTAAAACTATCAAAAATCAAGATTCTGATCAACTCAGCTGTTGACTTTTATTCAAAATAGAGTTTTTTTGTTATGAACATCCTTCCTTGCCATTAATCCATAATCATTAAGATCATTTCTGCCTGAAAATGCTTCGTGTTTTTTTGGTATAAACCAACCAAAATTCGCCCTCAGAAGAATGCCTATGAAGACTTGAATTAGCTTTGCAGATTCGCCCTCAGAAGAATACCTGCGAAGACTTGAATTCGTGATCTTAGAGGTAAAAAGCAAAGGTCAGCTATGAGCGGTCAGCACTCAGCTTTCAGCAAGAAAAGGAAGCTTTACCACGGAGATCCCTGTGATCTGAAACCTGACACCTGCTTATACGGATGAGACAGACCCTATATTTTTGTTAAGTTAAGGAAGAATTATGCCGAATAAATGGAAGTAAGGAAGATGTAACTATAAAGAGGAAATTGTGAAAAATAAAATATCGGAAGTAATAACCATACGTAAATTTAAAGGGCTAATAGATCAGCAATACTATAAGCCGGTCTATTTCTTATCCAGAAACAAACAACATACATATTTTGTAAATGAGATATTAAAGCGGATTAAGAAAAAAAAATCTTAAGAAACAGGGTCCAGGTATCAGTGGTCAGAGGTCAGAAAAAAAACCGGGTTAAATTCATTTCTAATTAAATTACGTTCTTGTTAATTGTCTATACTTTATTCTGTGTGGTTGGCTTGCGGCCGCTCCAAGCCGGCTTTTCTTGTCCGCTTCATACTCTGAATAATTTCCTTCAAACCAGATGACTTTGCTCTCTCCCTCAAAGGCCAGCATATGCGTTGCTATTCTATCCAGAAACCATCTGTCATGACTTATGATTACAGCGCATCCCGCGAAATTTTCTATCGCCTCTTCCAGGGCGCGCATGGTATTAACGTCAAGATCATTGGTCGGTTCGTCAAGCAAAAGAACATTTGCTTCGGCTTTTAGCATCATTGCGAGCTGCACCCTGTTTCTCTCACCTCCGGATAAAATACCAACCTTTTTTTGCTGATCGCTTCCTGAAATATTAAATCTAGCCACATAAGCGCGGGAATTAATCTCCCTGCCTCCAAGTTGTATAGTATCCTGCCCGTTTGAAACAACTTCCCAAATCGTTTTTTCAGGATCAAGCGCGTCTCTACTCTGATCTACATGTGCCAGCTTTACGGAATCTCCTGTTTTGAAATTTCCTGAGTCAACTTTTTCCACACCGGTGATCATTTTAAAGAGCGTTGTTTTTCCCGCTCCGTTTGGGCCGATAATGCCGACAATGCCGCCCGCGGGAAGTGTGAATGACATCTCCTCAAGAAGAAGTTTGTCCCCGTATGATTTGCTAACATTCTCCGCGTTAATAACAAGGTTCCCGAGCCGGGGTCCGGGAGGAATATAAATTTCCAGCTCTTTATCTCTTTTTTCAACTTCCTGGGTTAATAGCGATTCATAAGATTTAATTCGCGCCTTTGATTTTGCGTGTCGTCCTTTCGGGGACATCCTAATCCACTCCAATTCTCGTTGCAGAGTTTTCCGCCTGTGGCTCTCCCCTTTTTCTTCATTTTTTAACCTGTTTTCTTTTTGTTCCAGCCAGGAAGAATAATTCCCCTTCCAGGGAATTCCGCGTCCCCTGTCTAATTCCAGAATCCAACCAGCCACGTTATCGAGAAAATAACGATCATGGGTTACGGCTATTATTGTTCCCTGGTATTGTTTAAGATGATGCTCTAACCAGGCAACGGATTCTGCGTCAAGGTGGTTTGTCGGTTCATCGAGCAACAGGATGTCAGGTTTTTGCAGCAACAGCCTGCAAAGGGCCACCCGCCTTCTTTCTCCCCCGGACAGGATTTTAACGGAACTATCTCCTTCAGGGCAGCGTAACGCGTCCATAGCCATCTCTAACCGTGAATCCAAGTCCCACGCGTCTGACGTGTCCAGTTTTTCCTGTACTTTTCCCTGACGCTCAATAAGTTTGTTCATCTCATCATCAGACATTGGCTCCGAGAATTTTTCATTGATACTGTTGTATTCTTTATGGAGGTCAGCCAGTTCCTGAACTCCTTCCTCAACAATCTCCTTCACTGTTTTTGCATCGTCCAGTACCGGTTCCTGCTCAAGAAAACCTATGGTATGGCCGGGGGCGAGGACGGTTTTACCGTTAAAATCGGTATCGACTCCCGAAAGAATTCGCAAGAGCGAACTTTTCCCAGATCCGTTTAGTCCGAGAACTCCTATCTTGGCGCCGTAAAAGTATGAAAGCGAAATATCTTTAAGCACCTGCTTTTTATCATGATGCTTGCTTACTTGAATCATTGAATAGATAATTTTATTCGGCTCATTACTCATTTAGATAAAACTCCTTTAAAACTTCCAAACTTTTAGTTTGGAATGTCGTTCAATTTCTTTAAAGTCCCGGTCATTGTGAAGGAGGTACAAATCATATTCCATGGCAGTCGTGGCAATAAGATTATCAATAGATTTTCGGATAGTAACCCCTTTTTTTCTTAAAGAAAAATAGAGATCGGCAGCCCCGGTGAAAAAAGATTCTTTGGTTTCAAAGTAAAGAAGGTTTGAAAATTCCTGTACAACCGTTTTCCTCTGCTTTTTATCTTCCACTCCCTGCAGAGTTTCCATTAAGATAGGGCCGCAGAGGGCAATATCTTCTCTATTCTCAATCAGTTTATCCAACTCAGAGACATGAGGGAGGTTTTTTTGTGCAAACCAGTCTATCCAGACGCTGGTGTCAACTAATACAGGGTTCATCCCCGCGTCATCCTCATTTCCTTTAAATTACCCGTCCATTGAATTTTTCCTCTGAGCTTTTTTAATCCCAGTTGTTTTTCCCTTCTCACAAAGTCCTTTAGCGCCCTGCCAACAAGCTCTTTATACGTCTTGATTCCGGCTAACCGCATCCCTTCTTCAGCAAGAGCGTCATCAATGATAATATTCGTTCTTTTCATACACATATATTAGTTATTTTATGTGTATCTGTCAAGCTAAAAGGTGGCTATTTTTTTTGAACAGGGTTGACATGAGCTTAGCGTGGCTTTGCTAGATAAATCAATGATCAATTGTTAATTGTTAACTGCAAACTGACCACTGCCCCCTGTCATCCTGAGCCCTTCGATAAACTCAGGACAGGCTCTGTCGAAGGATCTTCCGTTCTCCGAACACCGACCCCTGATCCCCGAACCCTGACACCTGCTTTTTATATCCCTTCGCAAATCATTTGAGCTTTGCTACTTTTGTTGTTAATATTACAAGCAGTGATTCTGGTGTATCAAGGAATTGCACATGCAGCCAAGAGGAGACGTGACTCCTTCACAATAATAATTCTGTATATAAACAAGTTAGGACTAAAAAATGTTTAAAAGTGGGCTATCATTTATTCTGACGCACATAGATGTTGAGGGCGATTTGCCCTTAGAAATAATTCCAGGGTACTTTTTTCGAAAAGCAAAAGATAATGAAATCAAATCAATAAAAGAGTACTTAAATGAATACCCGACTTATCCACTTAAAAACTTTGGTATTCCATATGAAGCCATAATAAAAGAAGTGCGAAATGAAGGGAGCACATCTTATCAACGAGAAGCATTGCCACCTGATAAATGGAAATATTGGGTTCTTGCTTTCGAAGGGAGTAATTCATTAATTCGTGATTTGCAATACGCAGCGATCCTTCTTCCACATGACCTAGATTTTGCCTTTGAGATCTTTTTCAAAGAATCTCACCAGCAGGGTGAACCATTTGCTTATTCATTCATACCACTTCATTTAAGGGATAAATATTCATCATTTGATGAAGTGAATTCAAATGCTGCCAAAGTCAAAGTAGATGAACTCATAAAAATAAAAGAATATTATAACCTTAGGCAAAACCTATCTTCCAACTTTATATTCGTTGATCATGCAATAAAAAACTTTTTTTCACTGAGAAACATACCTGAAAAATCAGAATTACTAACTATCGGATACTTTTCCATTATAGAAGCTCTCATTACCCACAAACCACGATTAACAGAAACCCTTGATTCAATAAGTCACCAACTTAGAAATAAGATTATTCTACTCATGAAGCGATTTTCAAGAACCATTCAGTACAATAAATTTTTTCTTAATGCAAAAGAAGATAAAATTTGGCGGACCCTTTATAATTATAGAAGTTGTTTGGCACATGGGAGTATTCCAAATTTTGAAGCTGAATTTTAAATTCTTAAAAGCCATGATGCAATAATAGGTTTTTTAAAGGAAAATATTAAAGAGTTAATAATCCTAGCTTTGAGTGAATCAGAATTCATATCAGATTTGAAGAAATGTTGAGTCCTAACTAGCCGCGTAAGAACCGACCGCAAATACGTTTTTGCGTCGGCTTAGCTAAATAGTTATACCTCTTTAGAAAAATAATATGACAATTAAGAAATTAAGCCCAGATGACCTTCAACAGGACGAAGATTGGGAAGGAAACAATGCAGCGTTTATATGTCCAGTGTGTCAAAAAGTATTTATAGTTAGCGATACACGCATGCATGTATCTCCCAATGGAGAGAAAGGATATTGAAAATGCCCTAGTTGCAATAAATCTACTGGAAGAGTTAAAGGTGGTAGAAAATCGGGTGGGGAAGCAAGCATTGAGTGGTAGGCATTCTGCTTCAAAGTAATACTTTGCGGTCTTTAAGAAAAGGTCAGGTCTATTGTTGACTTAACTCTATCTGCATATAAAAACCATTGACAAATTTGATCTCTTTATCGGCTTTCTAATATAAACAAAAAATTATGCAGTCAAGAGGTGACTTGATCTATTGCCTTTTGCAGTGAGCAAAGAAGCTGTTAAGTGCCTGATCATATTATCAAAAAAATAACATCCCATTAGGAATTATGGTCAAACCTAATATATTGACAAATTGCTGAAGGAAAAGTAATGAGAAAATGAGATGCATTTACTGCCAGAAAGAACAAAAAGGAAAACCACATGTAGCACATATTTTTCCAGAAGGGCTTCTTGGTGCCTCTCAGCTAATTCTCAAAGATGGACAAGTATGCCTACAATGCAATAACTGGACTTCCACACTGGAGACTTTTTTAATAAAAGAAATAGGGTTTCTGGGCTTTCTTACGGGAACAGGCATAACAAAAAGAGGTAAACCAAAGCGAATTGATCAGCTTGGCATTGCAGGATCACGAGATAAACAAAACCCTTGGATATTTATTAACCAATCATCTCGTGTTATAGCTGCTCCTGATGGAACACGCGTTTCTCCTGACAAACTAGGCAAAATAAAAATGACTAAGCCTGAGGATATTGGAAATGGATATGTTAGTTTTAAAGTAAAGCAAAAATTTAGAACAAATAAGCAGTTTTGTAGAGCCATCACAAAAATTGCTTTTGAAGGGATTTGTTATTTTTGGGGAGAAAACAAGTGCAATGAAAGCAGGTTTGATCCTATTAGAGATTATGTAATGAAGGGCACTGGTGCAAGAAGCTTTATTGTTCCTAAGAATTTAACCTTTAACGCTCCTGCAAACTCTAGTTTTATGCCAAAAGCACAAATAACTGTAGATAAAAACTCGAATAATCATAATCCTGTCGTAATAGTTCAGCTTGGTTTTCCTTTTGTAGTAGATTTATCAGAGGAAGGTAACTTTCTTCGTAATATATCGATGATATTACCAAGCGAAGTTCAAAATCAGTGGACTATCTTTAGGGATGATCACTTAAAAGGCAAGAAGTAATCCTTCTTTAATTGTATTCGGAGGGTCAGTTCTTCTGTTGACTTTTTTTCTAAATAGAGTTTTTGCATTAACATCTTTTCTTGCCTGCATGCATTTTAATGCAGCGGTCAGCACTCAGATGTCAGCTATCAGCCATCAGCAATGGCATGGACAATACACACTCCGTCCGCTATGCGTCCACATCTCCTTCGGCAAGCTCAGGACAAGTTCTCAGGAGGGGATCACAACCCCCTTGATCCCCCTTTTCTAAGGGGGAATTTCTTCGTGTGCTTCGTGATTTTTTGGTATAAACCAACCAAGATTCGCCCTCAGAAGAATGCCTATGAAGACTTGAATTCGTGAGCTTCGTGGTAAAAAAGGTTTTTCTTTGAGGCTTCGTGGCTATAGCTCTTCAAGCTTTTTCTCAAATTCCTTTGATTTTTCTTCGTGGGAAGAAGTCAATTCATCGAGATTCTTATATAGTTCTTCTAATTCTGATTCGAATTGATGGTTCTTTTTGGAAAGATCAGTGATGGTGTTCCCATCCCCTTGCTCTGAGGCTTCAATAAGTTTTTTATTGTTACTGTTTAACTTTTTTTCAAGATTTTCAATACGCTTTTCTGTTTTTTTTATTTCATTTTTTAAAGGGACCAGAACGTTTGTTTTTTCATTTAAAATATTTGCTTTGAGCTTTCTTACCTCTTTTTTGGAAAGATTATTTTTTCTTTTTGAGCGTTCTTTGGGAGGTTCGTCATCTTCCCATCCGACATCATCCAGGAAGTCCTGATACGTTCCTTCATAGAGGGTTATTTTATTTCGGTCAAAAACAATCAAACGGTTTACCAGGGTATGGAGATACATTTCGTTATGAGTAACCAGAACAACTGCCCCGCCAAATGAGTCCATCGCGGACATTAAGGAATCACAGGATTCCATGTCCAGATGATTAGTTGGTTCATCTAATAACAACAAATGACACGGGGAGGTTAAAATCTTTCCGAGTAAAACCCGGCTTTTCTCTCCTCCCGATAGAACGGAAATTTTTTTCAAAGAATCATCTCCTTCAAACATCAGGGAACCGCCGATGGTCCGGGCCCTCTGAAGAGTACATTTCGGATCTGCAGCCATAATTTCTTCATAAACGGTTTTTTGCGGATGCAGTTCGATTTTGTTTGTCTGGCCAAAGTAACCAATTTTTAAGTTAGGATGTTTTTTAATCTCCCCTTTGAGTGGCTTTAATGTTTGAGCTAATATTTTCAATAAGGTGGATTTCCCTTTACCGTTTTTACCAATGACTCCTATCCGGTCATCCTTTTTTATGGCGAAACTAAAATCATCTATTAAATAGGGAGGGGGATTATTGTATGAAAAGGATAGATCATCGGCACTAATCATAAATCTCGCGGCGAAAGGAGCGGCATTAAAAGAAAGCTCCAGGGGCGGAATTCTATCAAGTTTATCTCGTTTTTCTTTTTTATTTAAAGCTTTAATCCGTGATTGCACCATACCGGCCAGCCTGGCTTTCGCGCGAAACCGGCGAATAAAAACTTCCGCGTCCTTTCTTTTTTTCTCATCATTTAACCGGGTTTTTTCATAGACCTCTTCTTCCTGCGCGATCTGGTTATATAATTTTTCCGTGTTGCCTGAAATTTTTTTGACCTTTTGTCGATGAATTACCATGGTGTGGGTCGTTACGCTATCCATAAAGCTTCTGTCATGGGTAATCAAGATCAACTCCTTTTGCCAGGCTCTCAGGAATTTTGTAAACCAGCGAATAGAGACCACGTCTAAATAATTCGTAGGTTCATCTAAAAGAAGAAAATCAGGATCGGAAACAAGAATTTTTGCCAGGTTGAGTCTTACTTGGTAACCGCCTGATAATTCGGAAGGAGAGCGATGAAATTCATCTTCAGAAAACCCTAAGCCCATAAGCGTCTCTTCTAGCCGCCAATGGTCATACTTTTGATCTGAGGGAAGCCCGAGGCATCCTTCGTTTAGAACTGTATCTTTTGTGAAATGAATATGCTGACCCAAGTGGGCGATAATATAAGTTTTTGGAATCGATATTGTGCCGGAATCAAATTCTTCCTGCTTCAATAAAAGACGAAAAAGAGTCGTCTTTCCATGGCCGTTCCGACCCACTAAACCGACGCGTTCTTTTTTATTAATATTAAAAGAAATATTTTCAAAAAGAGTCTGCTTTCCGTATGATTTACTTAAATCTATTACTTTGATCATGATGATTTATCAATATAGCATATCAGGGATCAGGATTCAGGGGGCAGGATCCAAGGATTAAAAAAGTTTGGCATCACGATTACTACAAGATTACTTCGAGAAAAGGACTAATAAGAAAACCTTGAGGTCATCTCGAAGAAATCGAGAGGCTAAAAAAATATCCGCGAATTCAAGTCTTCTCAGAAACTCTTCTATGGGCGAATCTGCGAAGCTAAAATCAGTGTCATCCGTGTTTCATTTATTCCAATAGGTTACAGAAAAAAATTTGTTATTTCAAAATTCACAGTTTAAAATCTACTCATGTCAAATTTAAAAGAACGCGTTGCATCAGATGTGACTGATGCTCTGAAAAAAAAGGAAACCCTTCGCCTGGATACTGTCCGCCTACTTAAGACGGAAATTATGAAATTTGAGACGTCAGGGAAGACGAGAAAAGAAGCAAAAGATGATGATGTTATTTCCCTGATCTCCCGAATGATCAAACAACGCAACGAAGCGGCAGAACTGTTTCGTAAAGGTGACCGGGAAGAGATGGCGAAAAAAGAAGAGGCGGAAATTAAAATCCTGCAGGATTATTTACCGCCGCAGCTTTCTAACGAAGAATTAGAAAAAATAGTAAAGGAAACTATTTTACAACTTGGAGCTACTGATAAATCCGCTATGGGCAAGGTGATGGGAGCGGTCATGGGAAAAGTTAAAGGACAAACCACCGGTGCTGCTGTAAAAAGTGTTGTGTCCAAGTTATTGCCTTGAGGAGAAGACAGTAGACGAATGACAGAGGAAAGATGAAAGAAAAAGGCACAAAGGCAGGAGATCCTTCGGCAGGCTCAGGATGACAAGTGGAGGGTTTAGCTCGGTCTTCGGGCAAAAGCACAATTTTATCATGATGATAAAATTGGACGGATTCCGAAGGAAGGCCGCCCGTAGGGTTGAGGCCAGGGATGGCCAAAATCAATTCTTTTCCATCCAATCAACACACATCTTCATTTTTTCAACCATTTCGTCTTTCGGGAAATAACATCGCAGACTATGTCCGGGTAGGACCCATTCAAAACTGTACTCTGCGGTTTTTTTCATCGATTTTATCTGCTCTTCCCAAGAGTACCAGCAATGGTTATTAAAGGCCGTAGGATGCGAGCGGTTTGGATTCATAGCCAGATGGTCACCTGTAAATAAGTATTTATCATTGTACAAAAGGCAGATGGACCCCTTTGTATGACCGGGAACAGGAATAATTAACATATCCTGCTCAAGTTTCACAGGCTCAGTTCCCCGGATTGTTCTTTCCACATCTTCAGTGTCTTTTGTAAAATCATCAACATGCATGATCCTTTCACATCCAAAATGTTCGTGATATTTCCGATGGTCTGCCACATCATCTTTGTGGCTCAGGAACATGTATTTGACGCCTCCCATCTCCTCTATTCGTCTGGCTAATGCCTTAACAAAGCGGGGCGAATCCACCATGACATTTCCTTCCGGCCGCTTAATAAGATAGCTTGAAGCTCCAAAACTGGATTTGGAATGGAATCCGCAATAAAACACGTTTTCATCTATTGGCTCAGGATAAGAAGCGAGGGCTTTTGATAAATCATGTTTTTCTTCTGTTCCTATGGAAGATACAGGGCAGGAAATCATTGCCATCAGGGCACGGTGTTTTTGCTCCTCCGTCTCAGGTTGATTGGAAACCCGTGA
>MPLX02190684.1_pt1 | contig 22813 bp, 22 predicted proteins | sample 1617341 | NCBI WGS metagenome assembly MPLX02 (sample SAMN05944804, study PRJNA350692) | marine metagenome | biome: marine; feature: ODZ; material: water; isolation source: 120 m water sample filtered on 0.2 um supor filter | place: Pacific Ocean | collected 2012-04-08 | depth 120m m | reverse complement strand
TTAAAATTAATCAGCCCCTCAGACAAACATAAATATTTACCGGGTGCTGATGGAATAAATATTTTCGATTTTTTAGAAAAATACTATCCTGATTTTATTAAAATCATTTCTAACGAACTTGAAAATCTGAACGATTTGTCAAAAAAAAGGTATTCCTGTTCATTTAAAGAATTAAGCGAATCAAACACCTTGTCGTTATGTGAAGACCTCAATCAGGAGAATAATGATTTTTTAAATGAATTAACTCTGATAACTTACGAATGCTATTATCAGAGTGATGAAGTTTTAGAAAAAATTGGAATTACAAGAAAACCACCCTTTCCCGAAGGAAATAAAGTTTTATCAGGAAATCTAGAAATCTTAAATCCAGTTCGAAAAATGAGAACTAAATACATTGATGTCTAATAATTTTGATAAAAGCTCAATGAATTTTAATCATCCTGCATAAAATTTACATACATCAATGGATGATTTGATTTATAGTCTTCGTCCGTCTTTGTAAATAATCCATCATTTGTTATCGTAATATTTTTTTCAAAATGTTCCACATGCGTTTCAAAACGCCGGTTGGTTTCCCTCAGAGATTTTTCTGAATCAACGCCGAGGTGAACTGCCAGGTGGCTGAGCAGGAAAAACATTTGCCCGATCCACTCCTCATTTATTTTATCCCCATCGTTTTCTGATTCAGTAAAATCTTTTTTTTCTTGAAATGTTTCTTCCAACTTTTTTTGAAGAGTTTGAATGTTCGTTGGGTCCAATCCCGCTCGTTTCAGACGTTTGATCAGTTTTTCAGAACGCATCAAGGCAGGAAGAGCCAGCGCCACCCCATCCAGCGTTCCTGAATTTCCATTGTTTTTTTTTCTTTCACGGGTTTTCTGATCCTCCCATGCTTGACTGTGGAAGGATTGAGTTCTTTCTGATTCCTTTCCAAAAACATGAGGATGGCGTTCGATCATTTTACTCGTGATGGTTTTTGCCACAGCATCGAAATTAAAGAGGCCGGCTTCTTCTGCCATTCTTGAATGGAAAACGATCTGTAACAGCAGGTCCCCCAATTCTTCTCGGATGGCTTCGGGATCTTTCCTGGCGATCGCATCCTCGACTTCATAGGCTTCTTCGATGGTATAAGGGACCACGGTTTCAAAGGTCTGCTCCCTGTCCCATGGGCAGCCCTCAGTGGGATGCCGAAGCCTTTCCATCAACTTCTTCAACTGATCCATTGGTGTCCCTTTCAATTCACTCATGATCTTCATTTTCTTAGTTGGTGATCGTCTTAAACCACTCATCATGCCTTGAGTGAAAAAAGAGATCCAGATCAACGTAACGGTTTCATTGATTTTCAGATTCCAAACCTGGAATCGAATGGATTTCCTGCAGGATCATGGGCAAGGCATCCTTGAGGATGGTGTTGTGGTGGGAATGTCGCAATTCATGGTAACGGATGCGTTGGGGATCAAGAGCTGCGAGTTTACGTCCCATTTCCACTGGGATCACTTCGTCACGGGTTCCATGAATAATGGTGATGGCTGGAGGTGTTTCCCTTTGCAATAACTGCAGGAGGGGTCCCATGTTTTCAAAACGGTGCCTTAGTAGAGGGACGAGCCAAGCGCCAAACATCTTCCTGACCATGTCAGCAACACTGGTGAAGGGGGAAAGGAGGAGCACGCGGTCCACTGGGATCCTTTCAGCCAGTTGCAGAGCCGTAGCAGCACCAAGTGAATGCCCTAGAATCCCGAGGCGTGGTATTTCAGTGTTTCCGTATATTTCCTGCCAGTAGTCCCATGCTATTTCACTGGAAGCAATGATTTTTTCAGGGGATGCGCTTCCGTCACAGTCTCCGTATCCTGGATAATCGATGAGTAGGAAGCCTAGACCAGGTTTGGAAGCAACTTCCACAAGCCACATCCAGTCAAGTGCCAGTGAGGCATTGCCTCCGAAAAGAATCCAAAGGGCTTCAGGATGATTACCATCGGGTGGGGGTTGATAGAAGGAGGTTTGACTGCCCTCCGGAGTCTGGTACGAAACCCTCTGCAGGCTCCCTGTGAAATACTGGTGGTAAAACGATCCATATGATCGCGGATGATAAATCATCCGGTGCTGAAACCAAGCCAGCATCAGAACTCCGGAAACGAGAACCAGCAGCCAGAAAAGTATAAGCCCTTTCCAGCGCATGGGTTTTTAGGGTTTAAGGCAAAAATTAAGTCAGTTATTCCAAAACTCAAGGATGATGCGGTTCACTTCCGAAGCCGCTTCCATCTGTACCATGTGACCGTAATCAGCAAGAATTTCAACCTGAACCTGTGAAGGCAATTCAAGTGCATGATCGGATGGCAGAATTTTGTCTTTATCACCCCAAATGACGAGGGTTTTCAGTACTTCATTATTTAATACATCTCGCCATTGAGAAATCTGAGTATCTTTGTCAACAAATGCGTTCATGACCTTCATCAAGACACCTTGCACCCCGTCGATGCGTTTGAATTTGAGGAGGTCCTCAAGCAACTGTCGGGTGACAAGACCAGGATCATTAAAAAGTTGTTGAACATGAGGCTTCAGTTCACGTCGGCTTTGACTTTCGGTGAAGCCTTTCAGGTATGCCGAATTGATTTCGGATCCCAATCCAGCGCTGGCGATCAATGTCAGACTTTTCATCGATTCGGGAGCGATTGTGGCGGCTTGCATGGCGATGGCACCTCCCAGGGAATGCCCCACCCAGTGGGCGTTTTCAATCCCCAGTCTGGAAGCGGCTTGAAGAACGGCATTGGCCATCCACAACACACTTCCGTCTCCCACCTCTTTTATGGACCCTCCGTGTCCCGGCAGGTCGAAGGCATAAACGCTATGATTTGTACTCAGAGCAGGATGATTGAAAAGCCAGTTGTTCAAATCCCCACCGAAACCATGGAGCAGAATGGCAGGTGCTCCCCCGTCACCCTGCTTCAAATATTGGATTCTGCCTGAATTGGTCTCCAGATTTTGTGGTTTGGGTCCATGGCCATCTGTCGTACTTTCTACAGGCACAAAACTCTTCTGGAAATCTTCAATGTAAGAATCGATGAATGCATCAGAAACCTCGTTTTCTGCAATGACTGCAAGGAGTGCTCCCACAGGCAGGACCTCACCCGGCGATGCAACTTGTCGGCGCAAGATTCCGTTATGGGGTGATTCCACCGCACTGGTGATTTTATCCGTTTCAACCTCAAGGATTTCATCTCCTGATGCTAATTCAATCCCTTCTTGAATTTGCCATTCTCCCACTTTGCCTTCCTTCATGGCCAGGCCCCACTTGGGCATGGTCAGGGGCAGGATACTCCCATTCGTCATCTTAATTACCTTTCACGATATTTCTGACGGCTTTGACCACCCGTTCTGTATCTGGAATGTAGAGATCTTCCAGAAAATCGTTGAAAGGCACTGGAGTATGTGGAGGGGTTACGGTTTGAATCGGTGCCTTCAAGTCATCAAAGGCCTGGGTGGCCACAAGTGAGGCGATGTCAGCTGCCATCCCGCACCGAGGACCGGACTCATCAACAATTACCAACCGTCCTGTTTTCTCCACACTTTCGAGGATCGAATCTTCGTCCAGGGGTGAAGTTGTCCGAGGATCCACGATTTCACACTGAATCCCGTCTTGTGCCAAAGCATCCCCGGCTTCAGAGGCCATCAGAACCATGCGTCCAATGGCAACTATGGTCACATCATCTCCCTCACGTATGAAATTCGCTTCTCCAAATGGAATCGAAAAAGGTTCTTCCGGAAGGTCTCCCTCCATGTCATACAGCATCTTGTGTTCACAAAAAATGACAGGGTCATTGTCCCGGATGGATTGTATCAGCAATCCTTTTGCATCGTAGGGGTTGGAGGGTACTGCGACTTTCAGTCCGGGGATGTGGGTGAAAATCGGGTAAAGTCCCTGTGAATGTTGAGCTGCGGCCCTGAATCCAGCACCGATCATGGTTCGGATGACCACCGGAGTTTCGGCTTTTCCTCCAAACATGTAACGGAATTTTGCTGCCTGGTTGAAAATCTGATCGAAACAGACCCCCATGAAATCGATGAACATCAATTCCGCCACGGGCCTTAAGCCACAGGTTGCTGCTCCAATCGCAGCTCCAATGAAGGCGGATTCACTGATTGGTGTGTCCATCACGCGATCACCAAACTTGGTATAAAGCCCCTGGGTAACTCCTAAAGGACCTCCCCATGCATCGGAATCTCCTTCCGTATAAGTTCCACCTGCCACATCTTCGCCCATAATAATCACGCTACTGTCACGTTCCATTTCCTGTTCAAGTGCCTCGTTGATGGCTTTCTGGAAAGTTGCTCTACGTGCCATGTTTTCTCCTGGTATTAGAATTTAAGATTTTTTTCTTGTTCAATAACTGACATAGACATCGGTCAGCAGTTCTTGTTCAGCAGGATTGGGAGCCGCTTTGGCTTCCACAACAGATTCCTCTATCAATTTCATCACTTTTTGATCAATGGCGTTCAAATCTGAAACATCGACAATACCGTCGGATGTTACTTTTTTTCGAAAAAGTTCCAGACAGTCCTTCGTTTCCCGAATGTTTTTGACCTCGTCCTGAGGGCGGTAGGTTTGGGCGTCTCCTTCGAAGTGACCATAATAGCGGTTCAATTTACACTCAAGCAGGGTTGGACCACCTCCGTTTCGGGCGCGTTCAATGGCTTCTCCAGCAGCTTCATAAACCGCAAAAAAATCATGCCCGTCAACTTCGACTCCCGGCATTCCAAAACCTGCAGCACGGTCCGTAGCATTTCCACTCAAGGAAACCGACCATTTGCTTGAGGTTGATTCTGCATAACCGTTGTTTTCAACGACAAAAATACAAGGTAGATTCCAGATGGTGGCCAGATTCAGGCTTTCAAAAGTGGTTCCCTGGTTTGAACCTCCATCACCAACAAATGCGATGGCTATTCCACCGGTCTTTAGAGTCTTCTTTGCCAAAGCGGCTCCACAGATCAGAGGAGGACCTCCACCGACGATTCCATTGGCCCCCATCATGCCTTTGTCTAAATCCGCAATGTGCATCGAACCTCCTTTTCCTCGGCAGGTCCCTGTATCCTTGCCATATATCTCTGCCATCATCCCTTTGACCTCCACTCCTTTGGCAATGCAGTGGCCATGACCACGATGGGTGCTGGCGATAGAATCCCGATCATCAAGATGCATACACACTCCGGTTCCGGATGCTTCTTCCCCAGCATAAAGGTGGACAAAACCTGGTATCTCTCCTGTGGCGAATTCAATGTGGACACGCTCTTCGAATTCGCGGATGGTTTTCATGGTTTCGTAAGCCTGAAGCAAACGTTCACGATTCAAATCAAGCATAGCTCCTCCTGAGGAATGAGTTTCAAAATAGAGGAAAAGATAATTCTTTTCCGGGTTGATGGATGCATGTGCTCACTATTAACATTTAGTATATTATATATTTTTTGCAAGCATTCCCATGATTTTGTCGACATTGATGCTCCATGGTCCCAAAGGGTCTAAAGTTATTTTGACCTGATCTTCAGCATTGAACTCGATCTCCTTTTCTCCATCCAAGGCCAAGGTGCCTTTGGGGATTCGAATCGACTTTGGTTCTCCGAGTCTAAGAGGCCTGCAAGAATCTACATTTATTTCAGTAATCAGGCCTGGTGCTATAGGGGCTTCAACCTTTATCCCGTTCGTTGATGAGGGTTCCATCATGATTTCAAGACCTTCATCCAATTCACGTGCTCGCGGAAGCACCAGGCTTCCGATGGAAGAAAGGCCGATTGCACCTGGTTCGGCAAAGGATAAATAAAGTTCGCGGAGATCTTTTGGCCTCCATACCGCTCGAGTTCCAATCCAATCTTCACTGGTAACACAGATATCCACCAAGGCCGGGATTTGTGCTTTCCCATTGATTTCAAGCATCAGGCGTTTGTTGCGCAGGCAAACCAATTCTTGTTGGACTTTTTTGACAGCAAGAGCACCTGCAGCCATCCCGGCAACAGTCGATTCAATAAATTTTGGAAAGACGTTGTTGGTGCCAGTGGAAATGCAGGCTAGTGGAATTTCTCCGCATGCATGGGCCACCAGGCGGTGGGTCCCGTCTCCTCCAAGAACGATGATGACACGGCACTCCTGTTCACACATCATCGTGACTGCATTCAGAGTATCAGTTGCCTCTCCGCCCACCTCCATTTCAAGATATTCAAGCTTAGGCCACTGCAGGGGTTGGTCTTTTCTTCTGTTTTTTTGGGCCAGTTCAAGGCCTTGGGCTATTCCGCCGTGGTCGCGCATGATCAAGACACGGTCTACTCCCATCCTGGCAAGTCCGATCAACGCACGCTGGATCATGGAACAACGCTCCGCGACCGTTACCGTCGATGCATGTGCAATCAGGCGGCGTACATCCCGGGCAGAAGCAGGGTTAGCCAGAATTCCTACAGAAATCATCGTAACTGTAAAATCTGAGAAAAAGCGATTCCATGATCAAACCCCTTCATCACGGAAGGGTTTTCGAAGAGACCGACCATCCCTGTTCGATTCGGTGCAGGGTTTCATTTCTTGAGAGGACTCCTTTCACAGAATCGGCTTGTTCAACACAACAGGCACCAACGGCGCATGCCATCCTCAGGGCATCAAGAGGATCAGAACCTAACAGGACTTCCGTTAGAAACCCTCCATACGAGCTATCACCTGCACCAGTAGTTCCTTGCACATCAACTTGAAATGCAGGATGCCACATTTTGATCCCGCTCCATTTCAATTTGTCAACACTCGTCTCCAAATTTCGAAAATGTTTTAAATTTGGAGAAGTTTGCAGGTACATGCCTAGGTCTCCAAGTTTGAATCCAGTGATAGCTACCCCTGAATCCAGGATTTCAAGAGCCAGTTCTTGCAAATACAGACTCGATATATTCGGCAGGATGGAGCCGTTCCATTTCTCATAATCTGATTTACGAAGCATTAAGACGATTTCTTCAATACTGGGAAGGAAAATATCGACATGAGGAAGAACACGTTCCAGGATTCTTGTCCAATTTGCGTCAGATGTATTTCCATCAGGATCAGGAAACGAAAGGTCAAGTGAAGTAATGAGGCCTTCTTCATTTACTCTTGAAAACAACTTTTCAAGCTCCTGCCCGTCGTCTGAAATCAATTGTGGTAATAAAGGAGGGTATCCAAGATGAAAAATTCTAGCATCTTTGAGATGATCAAAATTTAGATGCTGTATTCCAAAAACTTCATTCGTTCCAGGGTAATGAATGAGTGTTCTATCTTGGTTTTCAGGGGAGAACACAAGTGTGTAGGATCCAGAATGTTTTTTCAGTTTGGTTATGTTTTGAATGAGCTTTGGGTCATGGGTTTTAATCTTTTCTAATATCATTTGACCCACCATGTCATCCCCTACACAAGTCTGCAAAGAAGTGTCCACTCCAAGCTTGTGAAGGGTTATCCCGGTGTTTGAAACGGAGCCGCCGGTGCTTATGCTCAACTCTCCAATTTCAAAAACTTTACCGGGAGTGGTTAATGCTTTTGAGGGTATTTGTTTTAAATCAGGATGTAGATCAAGGCAAAGGTGCCCAGCAACGATTATTTTTTGTTTGGTCAAAATATCTATTTCAGGTGCTCCATCCTCATTTTTTGAACCTATTCACTAGCATTATAGAGCATTTGTTTTTATGAGGCATCATCCAATAAAACCTTTTCAGTGATTTTTTGATCTTCTTCGATTGGGATCTTAGGAGAAATTCCCTCTTGGGCAAGACGGGCATGGTATTCTTTAACTGCTTCCAATGACCCCAACGTTCCTTCAATCACCGAACGCATTAATCCAACCAGGTTAATGGGAGACTCTGCCAAGTTGATTTTTCTTCCAAAAAGTGCGACCCGAGCTCCATATTTCTCACTTTGACGTACTAGTTCAAAAGTGTCCCTTGTGGTTCCCTTTCCTCCTCCAAGTACTCCAACGATCAATCCTTCAGGATGGTAGTTGCATAGCTCTTCCATGGCCCTAGGCCCGTTAAATGGCATTTTGAGGAATAATGGACGCTCTTTCCTGGTTAAGCCTGCGAGGCATTTAAGGATGCAGTCATTGACATATTGAGGAACCTTTTCTTGGGCAATTCCAATGTCGATCTGTGGATTGAAGACCTCCAAAAAATACCGTAAATCATTATTGGCCAGATCCTCAAGGAATGTTCTAAAACCCCACAGAGATTCAAGGTCTTTCTCCAAATCATTGGAAAAGGTGATCGAATAGAGTCCAAGGTCGATGAATTCCGAAACGCTGCTCAGGTGAGCCGTTCTAAAATTTCTGGAGGGAAATTTCTTGTAGTTGGAGTGACGCTGTCCCCAGACATCGGTGGTATCGTTGTATCGAACCGCTGGAGTCACTTCTGAATCATGGAAAATTTTCTCTTCAACCAGTTTTTCAGCTGATGATGAAGACATGAGCATGATATCTACAAGTCCGCTATCGGTCATTTCCCGCATCGCCTGCAGGTAGGACTGATAGGGTTTGGGCTTTTCAGGATTCTCCAGCACTGGCCCGGGAGCAAAGACCCCACCACCCATATCACCATCTTTGGCATCAGCAATGATAAAGTCTGTTTTTTGATAGTTGCCGTTGCGAATTTTATCCAGTTTTTTATCCAGTGATTTTTCCATTCTGATCAATCCTTAAGATTAAATGTTTATTGAAAATGAATTAAAAGCCATGATACTCCATTTCAAATAGGTTTAGCCCTTCAATGCTCCAACCGTAAGCCCTCTGACGATAAAGCGCTGGGCCAATAATGCCAGAATTACAGGAGGGGCCATTGCAATCAATACCCTGACTCCGACAAACCAGAACTGAATGCCCCTGGTCCCTGCTGCCCCGGCCATGTGAACGGGCACGGTGATGGATTCTCGTGAACTGATGGTGAGAGCAAACAGGAATTCATTCCAGGTGTAGGCGGTCGAAATCAGCATAGACGCCATCAGACATGGTATGGCAAGTCTCATAGAGATATGCCAGAAAACATGGCCGTGGTTGGCGCCATCTACCAGTGCTGCTTCTTCCAGCTCAATCGGAATGTCTAAAAAACCTTGTCTCATGATTGTGACGACTAGGGGAAGGTTGAAGGTGATGTTCACGATCACAAGGGCTAATCGGGTATCCAGGAGATGAAGTTGTCGCATCATCATAAAAACTGGGACCACGGTGACGATAGGGGGGAGCACCCTTTGAGATAGGAACCAGATCGTCAGGTTCTGATTGTTGGGCCGCCTGAAACGAAAACGGGCAAGGGCATAAGCAGCGGGCGTGCCCAAGAGCATCAGGCCTAATGCCGTGCCTAGAGCAATGACTGAACTGTTGAGAAGAGCGCGCTGTGCTTCACCTATGGACAACTCTTCAATCCATGAAGCCAGTGTGGGCTGAAATTGGATAAAAGGAACGGAAAGCCCTGACACCGTGAAGGTTTCAATCGGATTGCGGATGCTGATTGTAATCGCCCAGTAAAACGGGAGAAATGCAATGAAAGCGGAACCTAAAAGACAGATTTGAAAACCGTATCCTTCCAGTTTCCTTGCCAGTTGAAATCCGATGAATGGTCCTTTCATGCTCAATTTTTCAATAAGCCTGGCGGATGGATCGGAAAAGAAAAATGATAAAGAACATGACCAGAATAAAGGTCATGAATGAGATGGCAGACGAATAACCAAAATCGAAGTACCTCATACCTGCTCGATGAGCATACATCGGCATCACCAAAGTTGAATTTCCAGGCCCGCCTCGAGTAAGGGTATAGGGAATGGGAAAGACTTTGAATGCCTCTGTAATCCGCAAAAGAATTGCAAGCACCAGGGTGGGCTGGAGGTAGGGCAGAGTGATGTGCCAGAAAATTTTTCTACGATTCATTGTTTCGAGGGAGGCGGCTTCATAAACCTCATCCGGTATGCTCTGAAGACCTGCAAGGAGAATCAGGAAACAAAAAGAAGTCCACTGCCATGTGTCTGCAATGATCACAGCACTTAAGGCATAAGTTGGAGAAGACAACCATGGTATTTTGATACCTAGGATTCCGTTGATCAACCCGCCTTCTTCATAAAAAATTGTAAAAAACAAAAAACCTACTGCAACCGGAGTAGCAAATAGTGGAAGAATCAAAAGGGTTCTTACGAAACCTCTTGAAGAAGATGGCCTGTTTGCCATCAAGGCCAAGAGAAGTCCCATTATGACTTGAATGGTGACGCTTCCGATGACAAACAAAAAAGTGACCTCTACAGCATTGAGAGCATTATCGTCAGAAAAAAAACGATAATAATTCCCTAAACCTATGAAACGGTCCTCACTACCAAAATCAATATGGAAAAAGGAGAGGTATAGACCATAAAAAAAGGGAAAAACGGTCCAAGCCAAAACCCATGCTGTTGCAGGGAGTAGAAAAAGTAACTTGATTCGTCGACGAGGCTGCAAGCCTTTGTTCCAGGGATATTCTATTAAAAAAAAAGATTCTCGTTTTCAGGGAATGAGATGGTGCAGATTTGATATGCCTTCTATCCTTTCAAGGCGCCAAAGGTCAGTCCCCTGACGATGTATCTCTGAACCAGCAAAGCCAGAATCACAGGAGGAGCCATGGCAATCAGAACCCGGACGCCCACAAACCAGAACTGGATGCCACGGGTGTCCACTGCCCCTGCCATGTGAACAGGAATGGTTCGTATGTCGCGGGTTCCTAGAGTGAGAGCAAACAGAAATTCATTCCAGGTGAAGGCTATTGCAATCAGCATGGCTGCGGCCATGCTTGGCATCGCCAGTCTCATCGAGATTTTAAGAAATATGTCTAAATAACTTGCCCCGTCAACCATTGCAGATTCTTCCAATTCTATGGGAAGGTCTAAAAAGGCTTGGCGCATAATGACGACCACCAAGGGGAGATTGAAGGTGATGTTGACAAAGATCATAGCAAGACGGGTATCCAACAGATTGAAAAACCGCATCATCATAAAGATAGGGATCACGGTGACAATGGGCGGAAGGACTCTCTGAGAAAGAAACCATATGGTGAAATCCTTGTTTCCTGGCCGATTGAATTTGAATCGAGAAAGTGCATAGGCGGCTGGGGCTCCTAAAAGGATCACTCCCACTGCTGTACCGATTGCAATGATAGTACTATTCAAAAGTGCTCTTTGAGTTTCTCCTACTACAAGTTCTTCAATCCAATTGATTAAAGTCGGTTGATACTGAACAAAAGGGACAGCCAAGCCGGCAACACTGAAGGTTTCTGAGGGATTACGGATACTGAGACTCGCTGCCCAATAAAATGGAAGAACAGAAAAACATGCGAAAAGTACAGTCAGCAAAAAATAACTGTGTTTTTGCAGGTAATGAAAGGGCGATTTACCTTCAGATACAATCATCAGACGTTTTAGTTTTCTGAATAGGTTTGTCGGATACGTCCGTAAAGGCTGAAAATCATGATCATGACAATGATGAATACTAAAAACGAAATGGCTGAAGAGTATCCAAAATCAAAAAATCTCATGCCTGCACGATAGGCAAACATGGAAAGTACCTGAGTCGCAACTCCTGGTCCCCCTGTGGTCAGTGTATAGGGGATATCAAAAACTTTGATAGCCTCGGTCACTCTCAGCAAAATGACAAGGATCACAGTCGGTTGTAGAAAAGGAAATGTGACATGCCAAAAAGTTTTCCAGACGTTTGTCGTTTCAAGAGAGGCGGCTTCATAATATTCGTCTGGAATGCCCTGCAAAGCCGCAAGAAAGATCAAGAAACAAAATGGAGTCCATTGCCAAGTATCCACAAAGATTACAGATATCAGTGCAAAATTTGGGTTGGATAGCCATGGTATTTTCACACCAAAAAGTCCGTTGATCAGTCCTCCCTCTTCATAAAATATAGTAAAAAACAGAAAACCGACCGCAATGGGTGTTGCAAAAAGAGGCAGAGTTATCAGGGCTCTTAACATTCCACGAAATGGCATTGGACGATCGACTAGAAGAGCTACCAACATTCCAAGAGCTAATTGAATCGAAACCCCAACCAAAACAAAGATTAAAGTGATGGTAATTGAATTGTGTGCTCTTGGGTCTGTTACTGCACGGGTATAATTCCCGATGCCAATAAACTGATCTTCAACACCAAACTGGATGTTGAATAAGGACATGTACAATCCATAAAAAAAAGGAAATATCGTAAATGCAAGAACCCACAGTGAGGCAGGAAGAATAAAAAACCACTTAACTTTAGTGGTACGTTTCATAATTTTGAAAGGAGGATAAAAAACGGGATGGGGAAATACCCCACCCCGAATGGTTTTAAGGATTATTTTTTATAACCTACAGCCTGTTGATACTGCTCCAGTTGTTTTGATTTACCCCGCCTTTCGGTGATTTCATTCCACTCTTTATAAGTTCGGTCCAAAGCTTCTTTCGGCTTCATACGACCAATCATTGTTTCCGAGAGGTTCTGATCTAATGCTCTCCAATATTCTTCGGTTCCGTTAATCCTCAGATAGGGAAGCATTTGGTCAGCAAAAAAGTTTTTGTGATATGCATCCAGATAATACATCAAGTCACTTTCATGAAAACCCTCCTTGATGTATCCCAGTACGCTAGCAGAGCCGACAGGAGGTAGGAAATGGATTTCCACTCCTGGATCCACCCCAGTCCAACCTCGGTTGACATTCCACATGCTGACTGGTTCGGTTGCCATCAACGCATAGAGGCTGTATACCACTTCAGGATTTTTCGATTTTGCTGAAATAACACCTTGCCATGATCCACCCGTTGTATTTCCAGCAATGTTGGGTTTGTCGAGCTTGACCCATCTGTTGTTGTTCATGTCATAGACTTCATAGGAGCCAGGCAAGACGGAAGCGCCAAGTTTTCCTTTGATCTTTGAACGAGATTCATCCTGGACCAGTGATCCCACGTCTCCCCACGAAAAAACGAAAATCGATTTGCCACGCAAGAACCAATCCCAGGCAGTTCCCAGATCCCATGCAGATTGTGCTGGGGGGCCAGATTTGGATAGTTCATATAATGTTTCAAGGGCTCTGACATGACCAGGTTGATTGATCAAGGGTTCCATGGTGGCAGGATCGAACCAGTAATTGTTGGTTCCTCTATCTACGGTGTCTCCGCCCATGACGGTAAATGCGGCAGAGAGGGACATGAAATGGAACATTCCCTGTTCGTTGACTCGAAAGTGCATGACAACACCGTCATCAGGTTCTGAGTCATTACTGTCCCAGTTCTTTCCGTCAAAATATTTAGCTATATCGATCACATCCTGCCAGGTCTTTGGAGGCTGCGGCATGTCCTTTCCAGTGTCTTGCTTATAACGAGTCTGCCATTCCTTGCTTCCAAGAATGTCTTGTCTCCAATAAAGTACCTGACCGTCACTGTCGTTTAGGACAGCATAATATTTCCCATCCCACTGATGAATTTCCCTCAAAGAAGGCGGAAACCAGTCAGGATCCCACTGGGAAAAACCAGGATCGGCTATGTATTTGTCAACAGGGATGATGTAGCCCGGAGTGACATATTCTCCCATATACCATGCACCTTCAATGAAGCCATCGTATTGATTGCTACCCAGTCTCAAGTCAAACATGGTTTTGCTGAGTTGCTCAGCAAGGGGCATTTCAACGATATCAAGCTTTGCTCCGGTCAGTTCCTCCCAAGCAGGACGTAGACGATGAAGAGGGCCTGAAATCCCACCTTTCGGCCCACTATTGTTGACCGTGATGGCAATCTTCTTGCCTTTAAAAGGCTGTTTACCTTTTCCAAAATAACCTCCAAGTTGTTCTTTGCTGAGATGAATGACTTCTTTATCTTCGAAGGTGATTATATCGACTCCTCCGTCACTGTACCATTTGAGATTTCCAGACGCATGGACTGTGCCCATGATCAAAAGAGTTAATGCTAATGATCCTAGCATTTTCAATATTTTCATTTGATCTCCTTGAAGGAAGTTATCAAAAATTTAGATTCGATGGTTTTATAACACATCTGAACCTGGATATTGCCCTGTGCAATATCAGATAATTCATATTTATAGTATTGGGAATGATGAAATCAAGTCTTTTTGGTATAATAATTCTAAACAGTGAAATTACTGAATACAGATTCAGGTGAAATTCATAGGTTTAAACTTTCAATATTCAAGGAAAAGACATCATACGTATTGATCACTTGACACTATGCTTTATGAAATTGAAAAATTCATTCATCAAGGGAATGAAACGATCTAATTCAGGAAATATGAATGACTGATGAATTAATGATGGGCATTGATGCTGGAACCAGTCGGGTAAGAGTTCTGGTTTTTGAGTTGGATGGAACCATCGTGGCGGAGGGAAGCTCAGAACCTGCTGTCCATCGTCCCTGTCTTGGATGGGCCTCCACTGAAGCGGAAGATCTTTGGGGATCCTGTCTGAAAGCAATCAAGATGGCCACGGCTATGGTTGACAAACCCAATCGCATCCGTTCCATTGCTGTGGCGAGTGTCGGGGAGGCTGCGGTGCCTCTGGACAAAAAAGGAAACCCACTTTATCCGATCATCGCATGGTATGATTCCAGGACGGGTCCGCAAGCAAACTGGCTGGAAAAAAATATAGGTAAGGAAAGGCTTTTTGAAATCACGGGACTGTATCCTTATCCCTTTTTTGGCCTATGTAAGCAAATGTGGCTTCGTGATCATGAAAATGAAGTCTACTCAAAAACAGAAAGTTGGCTTAATACTGCTGATTTTCTTGCCTGGAAATTATGTGGAGTTCCTGTAACGGACTTCAGTCTTGCTTCAAGAACCTTTGCTCTGGATATACGCTCACTTCAATATGCAGAAGATTTATTAGAAGAAGTCAGGATTCCAGTAGGTTGGTATCAGGACTTGGTTCCTTCCGGGACCTATCTCGGACCTGTTCTAACTGAGATAGCACAGGAAACGGGTTTGGACGAGAAATGTTCTGTCGCTTCAGGTGGACACGATCATTTTGTTGGAGCAATAAGCGCCGGTGCTTTGAAAAATGGGACCCTGACAGATTCGATGGGAACTGCAGAATCTCTGACCGTTTTCCTGGATCAGCCATTAGAAAATAAGGGCATTGGAGCCTTGGGTTACACTCAAGGTGTTATTTATGTAGACAAACCTTATTATTATTTTGATGGTGGTTTTTTTACCTCAGGAGCATCTGTTCAGTGGTTTCACAAAATGATGGATCATCGCTTCTCCCATGACGAATTGATTCATGCTGCTGAAAAAATTAACGTGGGAAGCAATGGTTTGTTATTCCTGCCCTACCTTAAATTTGGCTCTCCACCCAATCCTTCTGAAAGTTCAAAGGGAACTCTTTTAGGTATAGGAACCGATACCGATCACACTTCAATCTATAAAGCTATTTTGGAAGGAATGGCCTGTAATGTTCGTATGATTGTCGAGGGTATGATGAAATATCCGCAATTCCCAAAGCTTAAGAGAATTCATTGTTTTGGAGGTTCAAGCCAGAATCGTTTATTGATGCAGATTAAAGCTTCTGTCCTAAACAAAACCCTGACTCGACTTGATATCACGGAGTCTGTCAGTTTAGGCGCTGCCATTTTAGGGGGGATAGGTGCAGGCTTATTTCCAAATTTCGATGAAGCTCTATCTTCTATTGAAATTGGTTCGGAAGAATTTATTCCTCAGGAAGAATGGGTAGGGCTGTATCAGCAGCACTTTGAAAATATTTTTTGTGGAGCCTGGGATCAGATAAGACCTCTCCAGGAGAAATTACTCGAAACATACACCGACGAGTGAATCTTTCCCTAAAAGAAATCTGCTAATTTTTGATAAAGGTCTCGGTATTGTTCCTGTTTTGCTTGGTAATAAGGGACATGGGATTGCACCGGTTCGAGGGTTTCACTGATTTCAGGACGGGAACAGTTTTCTGTCAAATCGGCCTGGTTCGTGGCAAGAATGGCTAACCGTGCAGCACCTAGAGCCGGCCCGAGTTCAGAGCCCTGGTGGCGATGAAGGGGGCGATTGAGAACCGATGCCAGTATTCTCCCCCATAAACGGCTGCGAGAACCACCTCCAATCAGAGATACGTCACCTATTTCAGCCCCAGCATCAAGGAGGATTTTTTGGCAGTCTCCAAATGCGTAGGCCACACCTTCAAGAACTGCCTGGGTCATTTCCAATGGACCATGATCATGTTTCAAACCAAGAAAAACCCCTTTAGCATTGGGATTGTTATGGGGTGTTCTTTCTCCTGAGAGGTACGGGAGAAAAGTTAGATTTCCAGGTTTGAAAAGAAGGGTTTCCAATTTTTCAGTCAATTCAGATTCTTTCTGATTCAATACTCCTGAAAGCCAACTTAGGCAACTCGAAGCACTGAGGATGACTCCCATTTGATGCCAGGTATCTGGGATACAGTGACAAAAAGCATGGGCTCCCTGTTCTGGACTTGGCAGGAATTTCGGATTGACGACGAAAAAGACTCCAGAAGTTCCAAGCGAAAGAAAAGCATTGCCAGGTTGAACCGCGCCAATGCCCACGGCACCTGCTGCATTGTCTCCTGCCCCTCCAGCGATCACTGGAGGTGATGAGAGTCCCCATTCACGGGTCAGCTTTGGACTCAGAGCACCTCCTTCATCGGAGCCTTCGACGAGTCTCGGCATTTGATCTCGTGAGAGGTGGGTTGCTGAAAGCATTCTGTCAGACCAGTTGCGTTTTGCCGTGTCCATCCATAACGTTCCTGCAGAATCAGATCTGTCTGAGATCATCTCTCCTGAGAGTTTGTAACGAAGAAAATCCTTTGGAAGCAGGACCTTATGGATTTGGTTGAAAATCTCAGGTTCATTTTTGAGGGTCCAGAGCAATTTCGGTGCAGTGAATCCCGGCATCGCCAAATTGCCCGTGATGGATTTCAGATCGGGTTCCATTTCTTCAAGTTCCTCACATTCTTTTCCAGATCTTCTATCATTCCACAAAATTGCAGGCCTCAGGATCTTTCCATTATTGTCCAGAAGAACAGCACCGTGCATTTGACCTGAAAGCCCAATACCTTTTAAATCATAAAAGGATTTCTTGGTTTTCAAGAATTGAATGGCTTTTATTAAGGCTTTCCACCATAGATCAGGATCCTGTTCGGACCAAAGGGGTTGAGGTCGGCTGACTTCAAAAGGAATACTAATTTCACCAAGTTGATTCTGATCTTCATCGATGAGAATCACCTTCAGGGCGGAGGTGCCAAGATCGATTCCTAGATACATACTTCATTTCTCATACAAGGTTACAAAAATTCTTTTCTATTGATTTATCTTTCTTAGTCCATTGTTTTACACATCCATTTTACGAATTCATAAGCTGCTTTTGGATTTTATTTTGGTTTGTGCCGATCAAGGTCGAATGGTAATTTGAATGGGAATTGTTTTTGACCCTCATCAAAGGAGACTCAGTGGATCCACGCATCATCAATATTCAGGCTATGGAAATATTAGATTCACGGGGAAACCCAACCGTGAGGGCCCGAGTCAGACTGGAGAATGGGATCACTGGGATCGCCTCCGTTCCCTCGGGTGCTTCCACCGGCATCAACGAAGCATTGGAATTGCGTGATGGGGACAAAGGACGATTCGGAGGTAAAGGCGTCCTTAAGGCGGTAGAAAATGTGAATAGGAAGATTGCTCCGGAACTCGTGGGAATGTATGCCGAAGATCAGGCGAATCTTGACCGAATTATGCTCGAGTTGGATGGTACTGAAACCAAAAAGAACCTTGGCGCAAACGCCATTCTCGGGGTATCCATGGCTGCAGCTGATGCAGCAGCGAAAAATTCAGGATTGTCCCTCCATGCTTACCTCGGCGGGGTTGGAAGCACAAGGCTTCCGGTTCCGATGATGAACATCCTCAACGGTGGAGAACATGCCGACAACAGCGTCGACATTCAGGAGTTCATGATCATGCCCAAAGGAGCACCGAATTTCCGTGAAGCCCTGCGCTGTGGTTCTGAAACCTTTCAAGCCTTGAAAAAGATCCTGTTGGCCAAAGGCTACAGTACTGGAGTTGGGGATGAAGGTGGGTTCGCACCCAATCTGGGAAGCAATGAAGAAGCATGTGAACTGATACTAGAAGCTGTTGAAAAAGCCGGTTATAAACCCGGTGAGGAAATCTTTCTCGCCTTGGATTCTGCAGCCAGTTCTTTTTTTAAGGAGGGGCGTTATGAATTCAAAAAATCAGGAGGTGGTATCAAGAATTCTTCGGAAATGCTTTCGTTTTATCAAGACCTTTGCAGCAAATATCCAATCTGTTCCATTGAAGATCCGATGGATGAAAACGACTGGGAGGGATTTGCCTCAATGACGGAAGCCCTTGGAGATCAGGTGCAGATTGTCGGAGATGACCTGTTTGTCACCAATACGGTTTTTGTTGAACGTGGTATTCGTGAATCGTCCGCCAATGCGGTATTGATAAAATTGAACCAGATCGGGACAGTGACAGAAACGGTGTCTACCATCGAAATGTGTCGTAAAGCAGGTTGGAACTACATCATTTCTCACCGAAGCGGTGAAACGGAAGACACCTTTATGGCTGACTTTGCTGTGGCCATGGGAGGCGGTCAGATCAAAACCGGTTCGGCTTGTCGGAGTGAACGGATCGCCAAATACAATCGCCTGCTTGAGATTGAAGCTGAACTTGGTTCCGTAGCATCTTACGGTTGATCCTTCCAAGAATCCCCAAGTATATTATTTTTTCAAAATCCAAACTGCCTGGGTTTATTGAACCATAGGCAATTCTTACGGATTTTAGAAAATCCCTTGACATGTAGGCGATACCTCTTTATTTAAATGGCTAAATCCATTTAGCAGATTCTTTTTAACCCTCTTTAACAAAATCAGGACGATGAATAAATCTCTAAAATCTGATTTAAATGAAAGAGGTTTTTGTGTTTTTGAAAAAGCTTTTCATCCAGAAGAACTTGATTCCATTCGACAAACTTCAAGGCAAGCGCTGAAATTGCTTCCTGTGTCACATCGGGAGAAAAATAAATCACAAGGAAGTCTTATTTTGATAGCCAATTATCCTGAATTCTCGAGGTTGATCGCTCATCAAGTTTTATTGAATATCTTCAAAAAACTTGGATTTTCTGATACCCGTTTCAGTTCGGGATACATCATCAGCAAGCCTGAAAGGGGGCCAGCTTTATTTTGGCATCAGGACTGGTGGGGATGGGGGAATTCCATTTCATACAAAGATCAAATCCCGCAAATATTTGTCATGATCTATCTTCAGGACACCTCAACGAAAAACGGATGTTTAAGAGTAATTCCAGGTTCTCATCGGACTCCGCATAGTTTGCATGACAGCAATAATGCACATAGTGAAAGTATTTCACGGGTGGAAAATCCTGAAGATCCGCTCTATCAATCCGTTGACGGGGAACATGCGGTGCCAGTTCAATATGGAGATGTTCTGGTGGGAGATGCACGTTTGATTCATGGAACCTTTCCAAATGTTGCTGATGATGAAAGGACTTTGATCACCCTTTGGTTTCATCCTAACTACTCCAATCTGCCTGGACCGATTCAGGTAAGGATTCATGAGATTTTCATGCGAAAAGGAGTCGATACGGATCCTGACGGATTAGATTCAATGACCTTACTTAACTGGCCAGAAGAAGAAAAAAAAATAGTGGAACCTATGTTTCCTGCCCATCCACCGAATGTAACTGCTGAAGTTTGGGATCGCAATCCACATTGGTAATAAATATGATCCTTGATGAAGGTTCTGGACTGGATTGGAAAAAAAAGATTTGAATACAGAAAGTCATGAGTATTTCTTTAGAAGATCTAGCGCGGAAGGCAAAAGTTTCAAAAACCACAGTGAGCCTCGTGATCAATGGTAAATCTGAAGAATATAGAATCAGTAAAGAAACTCAAAAAAAAATTCAGGTTTTAGCAAAAGAATACAACTTTAAACCCAATTCAACTGCTAGAGCATTAAGGTTAAAAAAATCTTTGACTATAGGACTTATCATTCCCTATTTAAATCGTCACTTCGGAAGAGTAGCTGAAGTTTTGGAACAAACAGCACGTGAAGCAGGATATCAAATCATCATTGCCATAACGGATGACTTCCTAGAAACGGAGTATGATTTAATCAATAACCTTGCGGCAAGAAATATAGATGGACTGATCCTGGCAACAATGATGAATCGAGATCAATATTTTAAAAATCCTGTTATTAAAAAAATGCCTGTGATGCTAATTGACCGCAGGCTCGAAGGAGATGATATCGGGTGGGTAGTAAGTGATGATGAGACCGGCACCTATGATCTGGTTTCAACTCTCTGCAAAGAAGGGATTCAGGATATCCACTTTATTGGTGGGATTCAAAAATTATCCACCAGCATTGATAGGCTTAAAGGATATAAAAAAGCTCTTCGGGATCAAGGCATTGGATACGATCAACAAAAAGTTCAGCAAACAGGTTATGCGGTAAAAGATGGATATGAAATGACAAAGAATATTTTTCGAAAAATCAAGCAAGGCCCACAGGCTATTTTTACGAGTGCAATAACTTTACTAGAAGGCTTGCTTCAATATACAAAAGAACATGATTCTGAAATGCTGAATATCACACGTGTCATTACATACGATGATCACCCGATGCTCGATTATTTACAGACGCCTATAATATCAGTCAGACAAAATGCTGAAGAGATAGCAAAAAAAGCTTTTGAAGTGATGCATGGCATACTCGAGCAGAACAAAGAATTTTCACAAGAATTGATAAAACCGAAATTAATTTTACGTTGAATAAAGACAAATTAATTACTTCACGATCATGAAATTACAACTTGCTTATGATCTAGGTACTTACCAAGGGCTAATTGAATTCATCGATCAAATTGATGAACAGATTGATATCATTGAAATTGGAACTCCCTTGATTCTCAGAGAAGGGATCTCAAAACTTGAGCGAGTGAAAAACAAATTTCCAGAGAAAACGATTTTTGCAGATTTAAAAATCATGGATGCTGGAAAACTGGAGGCAGAAATAGGTTTTCAAGCTGGTGCTGATATGGTCTCAGTTCTCGGATTGGCATCAAGCAAAACGGTTTCTGGTGCGAAAAAATCAGCTACAAAATTTGGTGGTAAAATCATGATTGATATGATTAATCATCATGATCCTGCCAATCAATGGTTTGAATATAAACAGATGGGGATGGATTTTGTTTGCCTTCATACTGCTCACGATGATGCTGTTTCAGGAGTGGATTCTTTTGAAAATTATAAAATATTTCACCAAATTCATGATGGGAATAATTTGTCACTAGCCGGGGGGGTAAATCCTGAAATGATTTTTAAAATTAAATCGTGTCAGCCAGAGATTTTGGTGGTGGGTAGCTATATAACTGCTTCTAACAATCCAAGAAAAGCCTTGAGAGAAATTCGTAGGATTATGAATGAAATCACAATATAAACAGATTTCAACTGAAATCATCGAAGAAATTGAAAAGGTTATCAAAGATTTTGATGATACTCGATTGAATGAGTTAATGGAGGAACTGTTGATAAAAAAACGGATTTTTATCACGGGTGTGGGTAGAACGGGAATGATAATGAAAAGTTTTGCAATGCGGTTGATGCATTTGGGATTGAAGGTCTTTGTTACTGGAGAAATTAATACACCGTCAATCAATAAAGATGATTTAATGATAGTAGGTTCTGGATCAGGTGAAACATCGACACTGGTGGCCCTATCTGAAAAGGCAAAGAAACTTGGAGTAAAGATTGTTCTGTTTACGATAAATGATTCATCAACAATGGGTGAAATCGCAACAACAAAAATTACAATTTCTGCAACTTCACCAAAACTAATAAAAAAAAATAATTTTCATTCAATACAGCCAATGGGGGCATTGTTTGAACAATCTCTCATGATTACTTTAGATACATTAATTATAATTTTAATGGAAAAGTTAAAGGTCAAATCTGAAAAAATGTTTGAAAATCATGCTAATTTAGAATAAATCAATTGTAACTTTAATCAAAGGAGTGCCTATGTAAACATCTGTAATAAGCAATTCATTTGTATTTGCTAAAATATTTTAAGATATTGGTATTTTATTTATTGTTGCAAAATAGAAATGAATGTCATATAAGAGGGCTCAATGGCCTGATGCTATTGAATAAATCGATATGATTATGATTGAATTTGAATAAAATAATATCTTTTCATTCGATATTTATTAATTCCATAAAGGAGCAAAGAATGCTTAAATATTTAATAAAAATAATGGGTGTTTTTATCCCGATTATATTTGTTGCTGGTATGGTGTCAGCAAAAAAATATGATGGTGTGACCATCAGAGTACTATCCAGACCAGGACCTGTTATCTCTGGAGCTATAGACAAAAGGGGTAAAGAGTTTACTCAAATGACTGGAGCTAAAGTCATTGTTGAAGAACTTCCTTATGCCGAATTGTTCCCAAAAATTTTGGCGGATTGGACTCAAGGAACTAATTCGTTAGATGCTGCTGTAACATCATCGGCGTGGGTGCCTGAATTAGTTGACATGGGTCTGGTTGCCGACTTGAGTGATTTTGTCGCCAACGATCCTGGTCTGAAAATTGATGATATCACCCCTTATTTCAGGGAATTCAATCAGAAAGTTAATGGCAAAACCTATACTCTGACCTTAGATGGTGATTTTCATATGTTCTATTACAGAACAGATGTCTTGAATCGTTTCAGTCAAGAACCGCCCAAAACCTGGGATGAATGGTTCAAGGTTGCTGAAGCCATCCATGGTAAGGATTAT
>MPLX02418268.1_pt1 | contig 23026 bp, 18 predicted proteins | sample 1617341 | NCBI WGS metagenome assembly MPLX02 (sample SAMN05944804, study PRJNA350692) | marine metagenome | biome: marine; feature: ODZ; material: water; isolation source: 120 m water sample filtered on 0.2 um supor filter | place: Pacific Ocean | collected 2012-04-08 | depth 120m m | reverse complement strand
GTCCTTGCCAGGGTTATTGGCGGTGGCGCGACCAGTCAAATTTATCGCTCTCTGGTCGTCGAGCAAAAATTGGCTGTCTCGGCAGGAGCCAGGTACGGATCGGATTCGCTAGGCCCGGCCCGCTTTTCATTTTATACCTCGCCGACTCCGGAGGTTAGCATGGAAGCAATCGAGACCGCCCTGATAGCTGAAATTAGTAAGTTACTAAAAGAAGGCGTAACCAAAAAAGAGGTCGAACGGGTCAAGAAATCGATGATGGCGAAAGCCATATATGCCCGCGACTCCCTTTCTGCGGGGGCGAGAGTTCTGGGAGCGGCGCTGGCTTCCGGCAAGACCATCGAAGATGTGGAATCCTGGCCGCACCGCATCGCCGCTGTGACGGTGGATCAGGTCAATGCGGCGGCGCACACTGTATTGGAAAATCAGCCAACCGTTACCTCCCTTCTTGAAGGGGAGAAAAGGTCGTGAATTTGAAAACGTTCATTCGCCTTGTTTCCTTTGCCTCGCTTGTTTTCACCTTTATGGTTTTTCAGCAAGCTGTGGCGGGCGAAAAAAACGCAACCTCGCTTGATGTCGTCAAGGTCGTCAGCCCCGGCGGCATCGAAGCCTGGCTGGTCAGCGACCATATCAACCCGATCATCAATGTCCGCTTTGCTTTCAAAGGTGGCGCTTCCCTTGACCCGGTTGGTAAAGAAGGATTGGCCAGCATGGCTTCTTCGTTGATCGACGAAGGGGCGGAGGACCTGGACAGCCAGTCCTTTCAGCGGCAGCTTGAAGACCTGTCGGTGACGATTCGTTTCAGCGCCGGTCGCGATACGTTTCGCGGTCGCCTGCAAACCTTGAGCGAAAACCGTGATCAGGCTTTTGATTTGCTTAGAAAGGCACTCAATGCGCCGAGATTTGACGACGAACCGGTTAATCGTATCCGTGCGCAAATTTTGGCCGGGCTGCGTAGCGATCTTGAAGACCCGGATACCGTGGCGGGGTTGACCCTGGCCAAAGAAATTTTTCCCAATCACCCTTATGGCAGGCCGGTGGATGGAACGCTGGAGACGATCAAGGCGATTACGGCAGATGATTTGAAGGCTTTTGTGTCCGAGCGACTGGCCCGCGATAATCTGATTGTTGCCGTTGTCGGCGATATTAAACCCGATGAACTGAGCCGTCGACTGGATGAGGTCTTTGCCTCCCTTCCGGCAACGTCAAAACCATCGACTGTCGCGGCTGCCAAACCGCAGATAAACGGGCAGGTGAAAGTCGTCAACATGAAGGTGCCGCAAAGCGCCATCGTATTTGCGCAAAAAGGCCCAAAGCGCGGCGATGTGGATTTCTATTCCGTCTTCGTCCTCAACCACATTCTCGGCGGTGGCGGGTTTACTTCCCGGCTGTACGACGAAATCCGGGAAAAACGCGGCCTGGCCTATTCGATCGGCAGCTATCTTTACCCCCTTGAGCATGTCGGGCTCATTCAAGGCTACGGCGGTACTGCCAACAAACGCGTGGACGAGACACTGAAGGTTCTTAAAAGCGAATGGCGAAAAATGGCGGATGATGGCGTCAACAGGGAAGTTCTGGCCGACACAAAAACCTATCTGACCGGTTCCTTTCCGTTACGGCTGACGTCTTCTGGGCGCATTGCAGCTATTCTGGTTTCCATGCAGTTGGAAGGCCTGGGCATCGATTATCTGGACAGGCGCAATGGGTATATCGAGGCCGTCACCCTTAAGGAAGTCAACCGAGTGGCAAAAAGCCTGCTTGATCCGGAAAATCTGGTTGTCGTCGTTGTCGGGTCGCCCAGCGGCGTAACCTCGACACGATAAAGGCTCTCTGTGCTAAAGTGTGGCCGATTCTTATGCGTTTCGGGATTCTTTGATTAATGCTCTACCGCCACGATATCGATAACTGTTTTTCCGACGCCATTGGCGATATGGGGCTGGATGAAAGTTCATATGGCTCGGCGCTAGCGGAAACTGAAACTGCGCTGGAAGCCCTGCGCGAGGCGTATACCGATAACAGCCTGCCCTTGCTTCGCCTGCCTGAAGCCCGCGAAGATCTGGAATTGCTCAAGCCCATCGTAGAAAAGTTCCGGCGTGATTTTGATCATGTTGTCGTCCTGGGAACCGGCGGCTCCAGCCTGGGGGGGCAAACGCTGTGTTCGCTGGCCGATATTGGCTTTGGCCCCCGTGATGGCGCGCCGACCATTCATTTCCTGGATAACATTGACACCCATACATTTGGGGCGTTGTTTGGTCAGGTTGGTGTCGAAAAAACCGGGTTTATCGTCATTTCAAAATCCGGTGGTACGGCGGAAACGGTGGCGCAGTTTGTCGTGTGTCTGGAGGCCTTGATCGATGGGGCAGGAAGGACCGCTGCCGCTGATCGAATTGTAATGATTACCGAGCCCGGCGAAAACCCCATGCGGTCAATTGCCGAAGGGCTGGGCATGACGGTTCTTGACCATGATCCGGATGTCGGCGGGCGCTTTGGTGTCCTGTCCGTGGCTGGCCTGCTACCGGCGATGATCGCCGGTCTAGATGCATTGGCGGTTCGCTCCGGCGCGAACACCGTGTTGCAAAATGCCCTGAAGGCAAAAATGCCAAAGGACTGCGAGACTGCTGCAGGTGCGGCGATCAGTATCGCCCTGTTCAGGGAGAAAGGCGCGACCTCGACGGTAATGATGCCTTATGCAGACCGCCTGGCGAACTTCGGCCTGTGGTTCCAGCAGCTTTGGGGAGAGAGCCTGGGCAAAGATGGCACAGGCACCACGCCAATCGCGGCCCTTGGCGCGCGCGACCAGCACAGCCTGTTGCAACTATTCCTGGACGGCCCCCACGACAAGATGTTCACGCTGTTGACGCTGGATGTCGCCACCATGGGAAAACCGTTCGGTTCCACCATTTTCGACGATGACTCGCTGAAGTATCTTAAAGGACGGACAATGGGCGACCTGTTAGCCGCCGAACAGGACGCGACTGCGGTGACCCTGGCTGAAAAGGGATGCCCGACCCGCTTGTTCAGGCTGCAAAAACTGGATGAAGAATCCCTTGGCGCACTGTTGATGCATTTTATGCTGGAAACCATCATCGCCGCCCATTTGCTGGGCGTTAACCCCCTCGACCAGCCAGCCGTCGAGGACGGAAAAGTTCTGGCCCGGCGTTATCTTTCACAAATGGGATCACCTTAGATGACCATCCGCCGGCTACCGGAAACTCTGGTCAATCGCATCGCCGCCGGTGAGGTAGTTGAACGTCCGGCTTCTGCGGTCAAGGAACTGATCGAAAATTCCATCGACGCCGGGGCCAGCCGCATTGATATTGTCGTGCGCGACGGCGGTCGCACCCAGATCACCATTAGCGACGATGGCAAGGGCATGTCGGCCGAAGAATTGACATTGGCCGTCGAACGCCATGCCACATCAAAGCTACCAGATGATGATCTGTTGAACATCGCCAGCCTGGGCTTTCGGGGCGAGGCCCTGGCGTCCATCGGCGCGGTCAGCCGCATGACGCTGACCAGCCGCCGCGCCGAAGATGATGAGGCCTGGAGCCTGAACGTCGAGGGCGGTGCGATCAGGTCGCCCACCCCGGCGGCGCATCCCCCCGGCACCCGGCTTGAAATTCGCGATCTGTTCTACGCCACCCCGGCCCGCCTTAAATTCCTGAAATCCCCGCGCACGGAGCTGGGTCATGTTAGTGAAGCGGTCAAACGCCTGGCTATGGCCCATCCCGGTATCGGTTTTAGCCTTAGCGACGGTGACAGATACCTGCTGCAACTGGGGTCGGCGCAAGGGAACCTGCTGGACAGCCGTCTTGAACGCCTGGGAAACATTATGGGGCGGGATTTCGCTGATAACGCAATCGCTGTTGATGCCCAGCGCGAAGGCATTTGTCTCACCGGCCATGCTGGTCTGCCGACCCTGAACCGGGGCAACGCGCAGATGCAGTTCCTGTTCGTCAATGGAAGGCCGGTGCGCGACAAGTTGTTTTATGGCGCGCTCAGGGGTGCGTACCGCGATTTCCTGGCGTCAAGCCGTTACCCCATGGTGGCGCTGTTTCTTGAGGTGCCGCCCGATTCGCTTGATGTGAACGTCCACCCGGCCAAGACCGAGGTGCGCTTCCGGGATGCCGCGTTGGTGCGCGGACTGATCGTCGGGGCGGTCAAGCACGCGCTGGCGGAAGCCGGACACCGGGCTTCGACAACCGTGGCCGAAGGGGCGCTGGGGGCGATCCGGCCCGGCTCGTTGCCCATCGGCGGCGGCGGAAGTGGCGGCTATTCATCTTATGGCGGAAGTAGCATTCCTGGTGGATTGGCGGAACGGGCGGCGACTTTTTTTTCTCCCGACAGCGCAATGCAGGCCCCGCTTGCGGCCCCCGATGCCTTGGGCGGTATTGGTGTCGCACCCGATGAAAACGAGGAATTGTCGGATTATCCCCTGGGCGTTGCCCGGGCCCAGTTGCACGAGACCTACATCGTTGCGCAAACGGCGGACGGCATTGTCATCGTCGATCAACACGCGGCCCACGAGCGCCTTGTTCACGAGCGTATCAAACAATCCCTGGAGACGGGCGGCGTGAGCCGTCAGGGTCTGCTGATCCCGGAAGTAGTTGAACTGGATGAAATCTCTGCCGACCGCCTGAATCGCCAGGCCGGGGAGTTGTTGGAACTGGGCCTCGCCATCGAGGCCTTTGGTCCCGGCGCTGTGGTGGTGCGGGAAATTCCGGCCTTGCTGGGCGAATGCGACATTCAGGGTCTGATGCGCGATCTGGCCGAAGGCGACGAGGCGCTGGCCCTGAAGGATCGCCTGGGAGATGTGGCGGCGAAAATGGCCTGTCATGGCTCCGTGCGCGCCGGAAGGCGCCTGAACGCAACCGAGATGAACGCCCTGCTGCGCGAGATGGAGGCGACACCCCATTCTGGCCAATGCAGTCATGGAAGGCCTACCTACGTTGAATTGAAGCTGAACGATATCGAGAAGCTGTTTGGCAGGCGCTGATGCTGTACGAGCTGTATCAGCATTTGACGACACCGCGCCCCCGTCCCATCAAGGAAATGGGATACCTGAAAGAACTGACCGACATTGACGCCGCGTTCCTCCATTATTTCTTCAGGATCACATCTTTCGGATAATGGGTGCCTTTGAAATCGATCATCATGTCCCCAGGTGTTTTCAAATCAACGATGGCCGCACGATACTTCCTTCACACGATGGATAAACTCAAAAGTTTGCGACAAAACCGGTCAGTTTGCCTGGCGGCGCAGAAAGGCTGGAATGTCGAGTAAGTCTTCTTCCTGTTGGGCGGAAGCAAGACGGTCCGCCTCATCCAATCCACCCAGTTGGCTTTGGTCTTCCGCTACAGCGGGAGCGTGGGTCGGAACCGGTTCTGGCATTGGAACCGAAGCAGGCATTGCCGCCTTCGGCTTGAATGGAACCGGAGCCCCGGCCTCGCTTGAAGCACTATCGGCAAGGCCTGTGATCCGGCCAAACAAGCTCTGTTTTTTCGCCTTCGGTTCACTGGCAACTGGTTTTTCTTCCAGCGATTTAGCTCCATTGGCCATGGCCGCAGCCGCAAACGGATCGGGTGTCGCCGCCGCCTCATCGCCGGACGCGCTCATAGGCTGTTTCGGGATGAAAGCATCTTCCGTATTCGTACCCGGCGTCGCTGGCGCCGGTTCGCCTTTATCGATGGCTTCTTCTTCTTCGGCGACTTCGGGTTCACCTTGAATTTCAGCTACGTCCTGGATTTCCCCGACGACTTCCGCTTCGGTGTCAGCCGCGACGATTTCTTCTTCTTCAGTTTCCTGCGGTGTTTGCGCGCCTGGAATATCGATATCCACCTCTTCCTCCGGCACATCCAGTGTCGGGGTGGACGCAGTAGCCGACCCGGCAAGTTCCATGATCGCCTCGGAGTCGGCGACTTCGGGCTCAGTGGTCTCGGCCGCTACCGGTTTGACAAGCTCAGGCATTTTGATTTCCGGCTTCTTTTCTTCCACAACCGGACGGGCGACGGGGGACGAAACCGACAGGAACGTCGGAGCCGGGGCCTCCATTGCTTCACGGTCCATTCCGGTGGCGACGACGGAAACCCTTATGCGACCTTCCAGGCTGTCGTCGAAGGTCGAGCCGAAAATGATATAGGCATCGGCATCTACTTCAGAACGAATTCGATTGGCCGCTTCGTCGGCTTCAAACAGGGTCATATCCTGGCCACCAGTAATGTTGATCAAGACACCTTTGGAGCCTGCCATGGAGCAATCATCCAGCAGGGGGTTCGAGATCGCCGCTTCGGCGGCGTCAAGTGCACGGCGTTCGCCTTCAGCTTCACCGGTTCCCATCATGGCTTTGCCCATTTCGCTCATGACTGAACGGATATCGGCAAAATCAAGGTTGATCAGGCCCGGCATCACCATCAAGTCGGTAACGCCACGAACGCCCGAATACAGAACCTCGTCGGCCATGTTAAAGGCGTCGGCAAAGGTTGTCTGTTCGTTAGCGACCCTGAACAGGTTCTGGTTGGGAATGACGATCAGGGTATCGACAAACTGCTCCAGATCTTCAATACCGGCTTCCGCCAGTTTGTAGCGGTGCATGCCTTCGAACTGGAATGGCTTGGTGATGACGCCAACGGTCAGAATGCCTTTTTCCTTAGCTGCCCTGGCGATTACAGGGGCCGCGCCGGTGCCGGTTCCACCGCCCATGCCAGCCGCAATAAACACCATGTGGGAGTCCTTGATCTGCTCTTCGATTTCGGCCAGGGTCTCTTCCGCCGCAGCGCGACCGACCTCGGGCTTTGATCCGGCTCCCAGACCTTGCGTGATGGTTGCCCCCAGTTGAATGCGACTGTCGGTCTGCGACTGGGACAGTGCCTGGGCATCTGTATTGGCGACGATAAAATCAACGCCCTCCAGTTGTTTCTCGATCATATTATCGACCGCATTACCCCCGGCGCCACCAACGCCAATTACGGTAATCCGGGGTTTGAGTTGAGGCGTATTGCTGTTTGGAATTGTCAGATTAATGCTCATGTCAGACTCCGATTTCCGATGAAACCTTAAAGATTTTTGCCAAGGTAATTCGTCCTGTATTATTTTCCGGACCGTATGTTTCCATACTTCCATTAAATAGTTGAAAAACCATTAAAAATTCTCCCTTAACCACTGTCCAAGGCGGGCAAATCGACCGCCGGGTTCTTCTATCGGCCGATAGGCGCTTTTTGCCTCCTCGGCCGGGTTGTTAAATGCAAAATGAAGCAGCCCGACAGACGTCGAAAATGCCGGACCGGAAACTGATTCCGCCAGGCCCGGTACGGGCAAGGGGCGACCCAATCGAACCTGTTTGTCGAGGATAGACCCGGCCATCTCGCGCACACCGGGAAGCTGCGAAGCCCCGCCTGTCAAAACGATGCGGCGGCCGGCGACCTTGTCGAAACCGGCCTCCTGCAAACGACCCCGAACCATTTCGAAAGTTTCCTCTATGCGGGGGCGAATAATGCCAACTAGAACAGAGCGGGACACCTGATTGGTTTCGCCCGTTTCCTCTTCCCCAATCAGTGGCACCTTGATGATTTCATGATCATCGGACGCTGTCGGAATAGCACTGCCATAAAGCGTTTTCATACGTTCGGCATGAATCAGCGGCGTTGATAAACCACGGGCGATATCATTTGTTACATGTACGCCGCCAACGGGAATAGAGTCGATGTGAACCAGTTCACTGTCGAAGAAAACCGAAATCGAGATCGTCCCGCCACCCATATCGACGCAGGTAACGCCAAGGTTTTTTTCATCTTCGGAAACGCTTGAAAGCGCCGATGCATAGGGTGTCGCGACCTTGCCGCAAACATCAAGGTGACAGCGCGATATCCCCTGTTCGAGATTGCGCAAGGGACCGATCCCAGCGCTGACGATGTGCATATTGACGCCCAGGCGCTCGCCATGCAGGCCACGCGGGTCGCGCACCCCTTTGTTGCCATCAATGCTGTAGCCGACGGAAATCAGATGAATCAGTTCGCGCTCATGCTTTTCGCCTTCCGGCAATCCGGCGGAGTCAAGCAGGCACCGAAGATCATTGTCGCCAATTTCATGTCCGGCGATGGAAACTTCGTAGGCAATCAGGCGTGAATGGGGTTCGCCACATGATACGTTAACGATAACATTGCGTATATTTTCACCCGCCATCTGCTCGGCAGCCTCGACGGTTGAACGAATGGTCGCTTCCGTCTGCTCCATATCGATGATGGTACCAGAACGCAGCCCGTGGGAAATTTGATGACCGATACCGACGACTTCAAACCCACCTTCACCAAGAGGCTTGGCGATCAGGCAGCAGGCCTTGGTCGTACCCAGATCGATGGCGGCGACCAAACCGGACTTGACTTTGTTTGGGTCAACTCCGCTAATCGCTTCCTTATCGTTCAAATTCGCCATCGCTCAGGTTTCCCTTCCCGACAACAATTTCACTTCCGGACCGTTTGGTGTTTTTCTGACGATCAACCGGTCGGGAAGCCGCAAATCGAGGACCTTGACGTCGCGACTTAAAATGCCGTGGCTGCGTTCGTATTGCGCCAACCGTGACCATGCGGTGTCTGCACGTTCGGCCGGAAGGCGAACGTCGATATCGCCCTTAAGGCGAACATTCCAGCGTCGTCCGCCGACTCGAACCGCAGACATCGCCAGGTCCATCAACTGCGGCTGGGTTTCAAGAATGCTGAGCAGTTTCGCCGCATTTTCAGGTGCATCCTTGCCGACCACGACAAGAAGATCGGCAAATTTTTCGATGCTTTGTTTGGAAATAACCTCACCCTTTTGATCTATTAACTCGAAGCGTTCTTTACTTTGCCAAAGAGCCAAGGGCTGGCGCTCAACAACACTGAGCAGGATTGTGTCCGGTAACATGCGTTCGACCGACGCGCTATCGATCCACGGAAGCACCTCGATTCGCTGCCTTGCCTGATCTAAATCATAAGCCAGAATGGGAGCGCCCCGGGCCAAACGAACGGCCGACAACAATTCACCACGCGTGGTTTGTGAACGCCCGACAACCAGGACATCTTCTACAGTGAAACCCATCTTTCCGGAAAAGGCGATCAGATTCCATTTCAACTGATCACCAGCACGCTCGATATAATCGTTGCTCCACAACCAAACACCGCCACTGGTTAGGCCTGCCACCATAACAACGGCAAGAGCCGCCAATGTTCCACGTTGACGCCAAATCGGAACGACCCGTTTCAGGGGTTGGCCGCGCTTTTTACTGTTCGGTTCTTTTTTTGCAAACCAGTTGAATAGACTCATGAATCGCACTCCGCATTTTCAACCATCCAGATAACCAAATCCTCGAACGAAACGCCGACATGGGCGGCTTGTTCGGGAACCAGTGAGGTCGGGGTCATCCCGGGTTGGGTGTTGACTTCAAGGATGTACAGGGTCTTGCCGTCATACCGGAAATCGGCCCTGGAAATGCCCCGGCACCCAAGCGTTTCATGGGCGATGACCGCCAGTCTCATGGCCTCGTCATAGACGGCCTTGTCAATTTCAGCCGGCAAAACGTGAATCGATTCGCCATCTTCGTATTTTGCTGAATAGTCATAAAAGCCATGATTGGTCGTAATCTCGGTAACCGCCAAAGGCCGGTCGCCCATCACCGATACCGTCAGTTCTCGCCCTGTGATAAAGGCTTCGACCATAACCTCTTCGCCATAAGGCCAGGCATCCTCTTCGAATGGGGTTTCGTTGTCGCCATCCAGGATAATATTGACGCCGACACTGGATCCTTCGTTGGTCGGTTTGATGACATAAGGTCGCGCCATAATGTCGCCAGCCAGGACTTCTGCGCGACTGACGATCTTGTGTTCGGCGACAGGAATGCCGGCATTTGCAAACAGGCGTTTCGACATCGGTTTATCCATGGCAATGGCCGACGCCAACAAACCAGAATGGGTATAGGGGATATTGAGAATATCGAGCAGTCCCTGGACACAACCGTCCTCGCCAAAGCGGCCATGCAGGGCGTTGAAAACCGCATCGGGCTTTGGATAGAGTTGCGTCAACAAGGCGCCCATGTCCCGCTGCACATCGATCAGGGTGACCTGGAATCCCGCTTTTTTCAGACTAATGGAAACTGCGGCGCCGCTGACCAGCGAAACTTCCCGCTCAGCCGACCAGCTGCCCATCAGGATTGCGACGTTTTTACTCATTGTCCACCCTCCTTTCGCAACCCACCCAGGGGAACGCCAATGCGGCGAATTTCCCATTTCAGCCTGATTCCGCTCGTTTCGAATACCCGGCGGCGGATTTCTTCACCGAGACCTTCGAGATCAGCAGCCGTCGCCCTCCCGGTATTGATCAGGAAATTGCAGTGTTTTTCGGAAACCATAGCGCCACCGCGCACCAAGCCCCTGCATCCGGCTTTGTCGATCAACTCCCACGCCTTAGCGCCTGTTGGGTTGGCGAAGGTTGAACCGCCGGTTGGCGTGCGCACAGGTTGACTATCCTCACGTGTCGATTTGATTTCCGACATGCGCCGGGAAATTTCATCCCTTGACTCGGAATACCCCTGAAGCACAGCGTCGATAAACATCCAGTCGTCGGGAAGTGTTGTAGAACGATACCCGAAACCCATATCTTCCGATTTCAGATCATGAATTTCGCCTTTGGCATCAACGGCGCGGGCGCTGACAAAAACATCCTTGAATTCCGACCCATACGCCCCGCCATTCATCCTGAGACCGCCGCCAACGGTGCCGGGAATTCCACAAAGAAACTCGAGCCCCGCAAGCCCGGCTTCTTCGGCAACGGTGGCGACATTTATGTCAAGCGCCCCTGCCCCGACAATCAATGTGTCGCCGTCAATCCGAATTTTGGCAAATTCTCGCCCCAGGCGAATGACAACGCCGGTAATGCCGCCGTCGCGAACAAGTAAGTTTGATCCAACCCCGATAGCGGTGACATCAACTTCCTGTGGTAACGCTGAAAGGAACGAAATCAAGTCTTTCGCGTCGGCAGGGCGGAACATTATTTCCGCCGGACCGCCAACCCTGAACCAGGTGATCTTGTCCAATGGCGCATTGGCGCTGAGGCGACCACGCACCTTAGGCAAACGATCCATCAGGCCGGGGCTCATGTTTTCAGCCGCCATCATTCGCCGCCTCCCACTGATCCATGGCGGAGCATCCGCAATTTTTCGGGAAGTTCGTTCGCCCATTGGGTGATGTTGCCGGCACCCAGACAAACAACCAGGTCTCCTTCCTGCGTCAAATCGTTGATGATTTCGGGCAACAAATCGACGTCAACCAAAGGCATTACAGTGCGATGTCCCCTCTCGCTAAGCCCCTGAGCCAAGGCGTCCCGATCTATTCCTTCAATCGGTTTTTCACCCGCCGGATAAACGTCGGCGACCAGTACTGCATCGGCATCGTTGAAACAGGTGCAGAAATCTTCAAACAGATCACGCAAGCGGGTATAGCGATGAGGCTGGACGACGGCGATTACCTGTCCTTCGCTCGCCGCGCGCGCAGCAGCCAGAACGGCGGAGATTTCTACCGGATGATGGCCGTAATCATCGACCACGGTGACGCCGTCGACTACCCCGGTTTTGGTGAAGCGTCGCTTGACCCCTTCAAAATTGGCAAGGGCTTTGCGCAATATTTCGTCTTCGATCCCCATCTCGCTGGCGATGGCGATGGCGGCCAGGGCGTTTTGAATATTGTGATCGCCGAACATCGGCAGATCAATCGCATCAATGGTTCGCACGGCCGCACCCTTACGGTCGTTAATCGTCACATCCATTGACACACCGTCTTTTTGACGCTTGATATTGGTCGCGCGCACATCGGCTTGCGGGCTAAAACCGTAGGTCACGACCTTGCGGTCCGAAACACGTGGAATCATTGCCTGAACTTCAACGTGATCAATGCAAAGCGCGGCAAAGCCATAAAACGGAATGTTCTGAACGAAGGCGTCGAAGGCTGCCCGAAGTGAATCAAAATCACCGTAGTGGTCCAGATGCTCGGGGTCGATATTGGTGACGACGGCGATTGTCGCCGGGAGCTTCAGGAACGTACCGTCGGATTCATCGGCTTCAGCAACCATCCAGTCGCCACCGCCAAGTTTAGCGTTTGATCCCCAGGCGTTGATTATTCCGCCGTTGATAACCGTCGGGTCCATATCGGCGGCCTCCAACATCGCCGCGACCAGGGATGTGGTGGTGGTTTTTCCATGTGTACCACCAACCGCGATCGACCATTTCAGGCGCATCAACTCGCCCAGCATTTCAGCCCGGCGAACGACAGGAATCAATTTGTTGCGCGCCATCATGACTTCCGGATTGTCATCTTTAACGGCGGATGAAATTACAATGACCTGGGCCTGGCCGACATTGGCTTCGTTGTGGCCGATTGCGACATTAATGCCCATATCGCGGAGCCGTTTAACGTTGGCGTTATCGGACATATCGCTACCCTGAACTGAATAGCCAAGATTATGCAATACTTCGGCAATGCCGCTCATGCCGATGCCGCCAATGCCGACAAAGTGGATTGTGCCGATAGATAGGGATAACGCCCTCATGCGGTCCCCCTGCCATTGTCGTTTTCACCGTTTGATCCGATTAATTCGCACACCGCGTCAGCCAGCCTGATTGCCGCGTCCGGGTGTCCTGCTGCCCGTGCACACTGGGCGGCGCGGGTTAATACCCTGGGCAAACTGAGCAGGGACCGCAACCGTTCGGCCAAGGCATCAGGCGTGAAAGTATCCTGCGACATCAACCAGCCGCCGCCAGCTTCATCAAGGGCATGGGCGTTGAAGGATTGATGGTCATCAATCGCATGGGGATAGGGAACCAATATCGTCGGCCTGCCGACAATCATAGCTTCGGATATGAAGGACGCGCCTGATCTTCCGATCAGCAAATGCGTGTTCGCCAGGCGTTCCGGGATATCGTCAAAGAAACTATCCAACTGGACATTTAACGAAAGCCGTTGGTAGGCGCTTCGCACTTTTTCCAGGTCTTCCACCCGGCATTGCTGAGTAATATTCAGTCGCGAACGAAGACTATCATCCAGTTTTTCTATCGCCTCGGGAATGACGTCGCTCAGGATGCTGGCTCCCTGCGAGCCGCCAAGCACCAGCAATCGAATTTCACTATTGTCGTTCAATTCAGGATACGGCGCATTTCGCATCGCCGTAATAATGGGCCGCACTGGCATGCCGGTATGGACAACTTTTACCGCGGCACTTTCGGGTATGGAACGGGTGCCGTCGAATGATGTTGCTATCCGTTTGACCCGTGTCGCCAGCAGTCGATTGGCGCGACCAAGAACGGCGTTTTGTTCGTGAATTAGCGTATTGTATCCGCCGAACGTCGCCGCCAACATTGTCGGAACAGATGCATAACCACCAAACCCAACGACCGCGCGCGGTTTCATTCGTTTCAAAAGCGAACGTGATTGCAGGGTGCCAAAGGCAAGTTCGGGACCACTGCGAAGCAGGGCCGTCAGCCGTTTACCAGCGACACCCCCGGCGCGAACCCGGAAAGTTTCTAAATCTCCCAACGCTCCGCCGTAGGCGTCTCCGCGTTGATCGGTTATCAGGCACAACATGAACCCTCTGCCTGTCATTTCAGCCGCCAGGGCTTCAGCCGGGAAGACATGCCCCCCGGTGCCACCGGCTGCCAGAACAATCAGGTTATCTGAATTACCCGTCATCCAATCCCTCCCGTTGCGAGGGTTCCGGGCGAGTCGGAACGGGATTTTCTTAAAGGGCGTTGCCGCCTGATACCACCCATTCCAGGGCGTTTTCGTGTCAGGGCAAGCATCATGCCCATACCAATAGCCAGGGCCAAAGTCGATGAACCGCCATAGGAAATGAACGGCAGGGTCATGCCTTTGGGCGGAATCATATTCAGGTTCGAGGCGATGTTGATGATTACCTGCAAACCGAATTGCACCAGGAGCCCGGCGACGGCCAGCAAGATAAACAAATTGTCTTCGCGCAATACCCGCGAAAACCCGCGCAGAACAACGAAGGCGAACAAGGCGACCACTACCAGGCAGGCGATCAATCCGAATTCCTCTCCGGCGACGGCGAAAATGAAATCTGCGTGGGCGTCGGGGAGAACTTCCTTAACCCGTCCCTCGCCTGGGCCGCGACCAAACAGGCCGCCATTGCGGAAAGCTTCCAGGGCGCGCATCACCTGATAACCCTCGCCTGCGGCAGGGTCCAAAAAACGATCAATTCGGGACTGCACATGACCAAAAGTAAAATACGCCCCGACGATCCCACCCATGAGCAAGACGACGATCATAACCACCCATAATAAAGGTAATCCGGCCAGGAAAAATTCGATGCCCCAGACAGCCGCGACAACGAGCGTCATCCCGAAGTCGGGCTGCAACAGCAATAACAATGCGATGACGGCAAAAAATCCCGTCGCCAGTTTGTTGCCCGGGATATTGGCTTTGGTGCGGCTTTCGGCGAATAACCAGGCGGCGATCACGGCAAATGCCGGCTTAATGAATTCCGAAGGCTGCAACGAAAAACCGGCGATATGTATCCAACGGCTGGCGCCCTTGATTTCCGAGCCCACAAAGAGCGTCGCCAACATGCCCAATAGGGCAAAACCTGCGCAGCCGACGGCCAGTCTCCTGATACCCCGTGGTGTCATCAAGGAAACAAGAACCATCAAGACCAGTGACACCGGCAGGAAGACAAATTGGCGGCGAACGAAATGGAACGTATCGAAACCGATACGTTCGGCGACGGCGGGAGAAGCCGCCAACGTCAACAACGCTCCTATAGCGGCGATAGCGACAATGGCCGACAGCATCCAGCGATCGACCGTCCACCACCAGCGGCCAAACAGGCTTTTATCGGTGCGGGAATGGGTGCTCATGCGCCGACCTCTCTGCGTTCGCCAGGAAGAGCTTCCACCAAATCGCGAAAGGCTTCGCCACGGGATTCAAAATTATCAAACTGATCAAAGGAGGCGCAGGCCGGTGATAACAACACCACCGCGCTGTCCCCTGTTTCATTGAGCGCATTTTCATGCGCTTCGCCGACGGCGTCGGATAATTCTCCAGACATCGTGACCGGCACTTTTGTATTCAACACATTTGCAAAATCATTGGCTGCTTCGCCAATCAGATAGGCATGACGGACCCGGTCCAGATAAGGCTTGGCCGCATCAATACCGCCTTCCTTAAGACGGCCCCCCGCGATCCAGTAGACATTACCGTAACAGGCCAGCGCACGGGCGGCCGCTTCGCCATTGGTCGCCTTGCTGTCATTGACATACGCAACGCCGTCGATAACGGCGAGTAATTCCTGACGATGGGCCAGTCCCGGAAAAGTGTGCATACCCGCAATTATGGTTTTAGCATCCAGCCCTATGGATCGGCCCACGGCAAAAGCCGCAGCCGCATTCTGAGCATTGTGGACGCCGGGCAATGTCGGTAAATCATTCAGGTTCAGGATGGCTTTCGCGTTCCCGTCCCCCGTATCGTCAAAGAGAATATTTCCTTCAACGTAGATACCGCCTGGGACAATTCTTTCGCCAGATATCGCAATAAGTTTGCCGGTTGTCGAAAATTCAATTTCTTCAAAAATCTTGCGGCAATGCTCATCATCAACGCCGACGATGGCCGTATGCGTGCTTTCCTGACCTAAAAATATTTTTTTCTTTGCTGCGATATATCCATCCAAACCACCGTGGCGATCCAGATGATCGGGACTGATGTTCAACAATAGTGCGACGTCGAAAACCAGAGAATTTGCCAATTCAAGTTGGTAGGACGACATCTCCAGAATATAACTGCCGTCTTCGTTCAGGGATTCCAGATCAAGTACCGGCACGCCAAGATTACCGCCGACCTCAACCTTGCCCTGCGCCTGAAAAAGCAGGTGACCGATGAGCGCTGTCGTCGTGGATTTTCCGTTGGTTCCGGTAATACCAACTGTTTTTGCGCGAAGACCGCCACGCGCCAAAAGTTCGACATCGCCGATTATTTCCACTCCGGCGTCACGGGCCAATCTTGCGACAGGGTGGGGAACCGGATAATCCAGGGGAATGCCTGGGGACAAAACCAGGGCTTCGATAGCGCTCCAGTCACTTGCGTACAAATCGACCGGTTCGATGCCGACAGCGCGCACCTGATCACGACTTTTTTCATTATCGTCCCAGGCTAAAACATTTGCGCCGCTTCTTTTCAACGCGGTGGCTGTTGATAAACCTGAGCGCCCAAGACCAAAGACGGCGACGGTTTTACCGGTAAAAGACGGAATATTGAGCATGTTCATATTCCCCCTTACCTGAGCTTCAATGTTGAAAGACCGATCAGCGCCAATATCAAGGCGATGATCCAGAAACGGATGACGATGGTCGGCTCGGCCCACCCCTTCTTTTCGAAGTGATGGTGTAGCGGCGCCATGGCGAAGACGCGTTTTCCGGTCAGTTTGAACGAAGCCACCTGAACGATGACGGAGACGGTTTCCAGAACAAATAGTCCGCCGACGATCGCCAGCACCAGTTCGTGCTTGGTGATAACGCTGATCACGCCCAGGGCTCCACCCAGCGCCAGGGAACCAGTATCGCCCATAAACACCTTTGCCGGCGGGGCGTTGAACCACAGGAAGCCAAGACCACCGCCGATCAACGCGCCGCAGAACACCGCCAACTCGCCCGTCCCCGGGACATGATGAATTTGCAGATAGGACGCAAAACCCGCATGGCCTATCAAATAGGCGATAAGAGCAAAGACGGCCGTCGCGATCATAACCGGCCCAATCGCCAGACCATCCAAACCATCAGTCAGGTTGACCGCGTTGGATGCTCCGACCATGACGACGATGGAAAAAATCAGAAACCAGTTCCCGAGATCAATGAGGATGTTCTTGAAAAACGGTACGGCCAGGGTGGTCCCCAATTCTCCCGGAAGCAATTTCATGATCCAAAGTGCGGCGGCGGCGGCGATGATCGCTTGCAGGAGTAATTTCACCCGGCCTGACAGACCGGAACTGTCGCGCTTAAGGACTTTAAGATAGTCATCCATGAAGCCAATGGTTCCGTAGGCCATCGTCACGCCCATAGCGGCCCAAATATATCCGTTACCGAGATCAGCCCATAACAGGGTCGCCAGGCCAAGCGCCAAAAGGATCATGAAACCGCCCATGGTAGGTGTACCCTGTTTGGTCAACAGATGCCCTTCCGGTCCATCGTCGCGAATGGGTTGCCCTCCCTTTTGTTGCGAACGCAGCGCATCAATCAGAATCGGTCCAACGAGGAAACTGATGATCAGGGCGGTAATCATTGCGCCGCCGGTACGGAATGTCAGATACCTGAAGACATTAAGGATGGCGAACTGATCGGCCATGGGGAACAGGATATGATAAAGCATGTTTCTTCCTAATCCCCGTTCACGACGCGTTTTGGGTTGCCGTTGGCATCGTCGGCAAGGGCGAGAAGCATATCGACGATAACGCCCGTCTTGCTTCCCGCCGACCCCTTGACGACGACGACATCCCCTGGCCTGACGGCCTCGTGAACCATCGGTTCCAGCAATTCTGTATTGGCGGCGCAACCCCCACGCATATCAGGAGCCAAGGCATCATATAGGTGCGTCATATCGCGACCCGCCGTAAAAACAAGATCGGTCTTTTCTCGCTCCAACACTTCCACCAAACCCGCATGAAGTCCGGGAGAGTTGTTTCCCAGTTCCAGCATATCGCCCAAAACAGCGATCCGCCTGCCACCGTTTGCCGGGTCGGTTTGACCCAGAACGCTTATCGCCGCACGCATGGAAACCGGGCTGGCATTATAGCTTTCATCAATCACTGTGATTTCGCCGCCACTCGTATGGACTAAATGGAAGCGCCCCCGCCCCTTTGGCGCTTCCATTCCCCCAAGGGCATCTGCGGCTTCTTCGACATTGCCTCCGGCGGCGGCAACGACGGCAAGGACGCCAAGACTGTTAACGACCCAGTGTTCACCCGGCATGGAAAGCCGATAGGTCATCAAGGAACCGCCAAGGTCGGCTTGTACAACCGTTCCACCATTTTCGGGAACCGCATTCAAAAGCCTGAAATCGGCCTCATCCCAGGTTCCAAAACCAATAATTCTATCGATACCCTTTGCCCTGGCGGCGGCGACCAGACGATGGAAATGCCTGTTATCTCTATTGAGAACGGCCGTTCCACCCGATTCCAGACCAGCGAATATTTCTGCTTTGGCGTCTGCTATTGCCTCATCGGAATCGAAGAAAGCGCTATGCACGGCTTCAACGGTCGTGATCAAAGCAACATGCGGGCGTACCATTCTGGACAACGGGTTAATTTCGCCCGGATGGTTCATGCCCAACTCAAAAATTCCATAATCCGTCCTGGCCGGCATTCTCGACAGGCTTAACGGGACGCCCCAGTGATTGTTCAGACTACCCTCGCTGGCAGTCGTTTTGCCTTGACGGGACAAAACGTATTTCAGTGCTTCCTTCGATCCAGTTTTCCCGACACTTCCGGTAACGGCGATTATGCTTGCACGCGATCTGGCCCGCGCGGCGCGGCCAAGGGCTTCCAGCCCCGCCAGGGTATCGTCGACCTTCAGCGAAAAGGCTGCTTCGTGCATATCGCCGTCAACAACAGCGGCGGCGGCGCCTTTCGACAGGGCGTCCGCGACAAAACCGTTACCATCAAAATTAGGCCCATGCAGTGCGATAAACAGATCGCCTTCATTCAGGGTGCGGGAATCGATAGAGACCCCCGTAGCGCTCCAATCCGAAGTGGACGAGCCGCCGGTCGCTTCCGCAGCTTCTTTTGACGTCCACAAAATTCTGTCGGCCATCATCATATTACGGCCTCCCGGATGGCACGGCGAATTTCATCTGCGTCATCAAAAGGATGTGCTTTCCCCCTGATGATCTGACCTGTTTCGTGACCTTTGCCTGCGACGACCAGAACGTCACCGTTTTCCAGTTCTCTTACAGCGCGATCAATAGCTTCCGCCCGATCACCTATTTCGTCCGCCGTTGGGCAACCCATGAGTACTTGCTTGCGGATCTCGCCGGCATCCTCACCGCGAGGATTATCATCGGTAACAATTACGGCGTCGGCGAATTCGCTCGCAATTTTACCCATTTTCGGCCGCTTTCCGGCATCCCGGTCGCCACCGCAGCCAAAGACGACATTTAGCCTGCCAGTAGCATGGGGGCGCATGGCCTTGAGCACATTGACGAGAGCATCTGGGGTGTGGGCGTAATCTACGTAAACAGCAGCGCCGTTGGTGCATGTCGCGACATGTTGCAAACGACCCGGAACCCCCTCAAGGAACTCAATACCTTCAATGGCTTGTTTGACGTCGGCACCGTCCGCCATAACAAGTCCCAGCGCGCACAGGGCGTTTTCAACCTGGAAAGCGCCCGAAAGCGGCAGCGTGATGCAATAGGGCCTTCCCATTACCGTTAAGGAAAGGCGTTGCCCGCCTTCAAACGGCGTAAGACTTTCCAGATGAATGTCCTCGCCATTCCAGCCATAGCTCAGGATTCGGCCTTTAACCGCAGTTGTAATTTCCGGATAAACCCTGTCGTCCGCATTGAGCACAGCGACGCCATCATCTGACAGAATTTCGCTGAACAGGCGCAGTTTGGCACCGAGGTATTCTTCCATCAAGGCGTGATAATCCAGATGATCGCGACTGAGGTTGGTAAATGCGGCCACCTGGACGTTGACACCATCCAGCCGATTCTGGGACAACCCATGGGAAGACGCTTCCATGGTCAATTTCTCAATCCCATGTTTGTGCAAATCATTCAGGCTTTGATGGAGGTCGGAAGGATCTGGTGTGGTCAACCCTTCTGGCGTTTGAATACCAGGCCCGGTTATTCCCAGGGTCCCCATGCTGGCGGCCCGGTGGCCAAGATGGGTCCAAATCTGGCGGGCGAAGGAAACCACCGAGGTTTTTCCATTGGTGCCAGTGACGGCTGCTATGCTCGCGGGTTGCAACCCATAGAACCGGGACGCCAGCAAAGCGTAACTGTGACGGGGATTTTCCGAAGTTATAAGCGCGACTGAATTGTCCGCAGAAGTTCCAATGGGCGCTAGGATGGCGCGAGCGCCATTTTCCACTGCGTCCTTGATGTACGCCGTTCCATCAACGCTGGAACCCGGTATGGCGGCAAAAAGGAAACCGGGGGCGACCTTGCGCGAGTCGCACGTCAAACCGGAAATTTCGCATCCCTTTATGGCCTGGGCGTTAAGCACGTATTTTAAATCTCCATCCACTAAATCAGAAAGTCGCAAGATTTTGACCCCCGGCAACGGCGGGAGAGAACTCCAGCGACGCCAAACGTGGCTTCCCGGTCTTCATTTCAACACCACCCGGAATTTCGCCTTCCCTGGGTAAAATTCCCAACAGGGCTGCGATCCTGGAAACCATGCGGCTGACGACGGGGGCGGCAACCCAGCCGCCCGTCGCATAGTTGAATGTCTTTTTGTTTCCTTTCGGTTCATCCAGCATTGCCAGAATGACAAATCGGGGCTTGTCGACCGGAAACGCGCCGACAAAAGACGAAATAAGGGATTTTTCCGCGTACCGGCCGTTCACCTGTTTCTCCGCCGTGCCGGTTTTCCCGCCGACAAAATAGCCTTTGGTTGCGGCCTGCTTACCGGAACCATTGGTAACGACAAGCCGCATCAAGGCGCGCATCTGTTTTGATGTCTGTTCGGATAGAACCCGGGTGCCGGAAGGTCGCGTTGAACCGTGGTGTTTAAGCAGGGTGACCGGCATCCGAAGACCACCATTTACGAGAGAGGCGACGCCGTCGGCCACCTGTAGCGGACTGACCGAAACGCCATGACCATATGAAATCGTCATCGTTGAAATATCGCCCCAACGAGCCGGGTATTGGGGCTGTCCAATTTCGGGCAATTCAACGGCCGATTGATGCAACAGTCCCAATTGATCGAGGTAAAACTTTTGCGCCTTGGAACCCACGTCCATTGCCATTTTCGCGGACCCGATGTTGGACGAATAAACCAGAATTTCCGGCACTGAGAGCCAGCGGTTTTTTCCGTGATAATCGGTGATGGTAAAGCGTGATATCCGGATTGGTTCGGACGCATCATAAGCATCGTCGATACTGACCACGCCACTGTCCAGAGCCATAGCCGTATTGAACAGCTTAAAGGTCGATCCCATTTCATAGACGCCTTTGGTGCTCCGGTTGAAACCGACCGTACCGCGCATGGAACCCGGAATATTTGGATCGAAGTCAGGCAGGGAAACCATTGAGATAATTTCACCCGTATCCACGTCCAGCACCACACCCGCGGCTCCAATCGCCTTGAATTCAATCATCGATGCCGTCAACTCCTGGCGCAACATAGTCTGGATGCGAAGGTCGATGGACAATTCAAGCTGTTCTTCACTTTTATTCAGGGTGGAGGCAAAATATTTTTCAACTCCGGCGATGCCCGTGCCGTCAACATCAGTTAACCCAAGAATATGCGCTGCTTCACGCCCATGGGGATAAACACGTTGTTCACCACGTTGGAAAGATACACCCGGAATCCCCAGCCGATTGACGGCATATTGTTGTTTAGGGGTCAGATTACGGCTGATCCACACGAACCGAGATCTGGATTTCAACTTCAGCAGGAGTTCGTTGCGGTTGATCTCGGGGAAAACCCTGGCAAGCTTGTCCGCCGCCTCGTCAGGGTCCATGACATCTTTTGGATCTGCGTAAAGAGACGCCGTGGGAAGCGATGTCGCCAGGATAATGCCATTGCGGTCAACAATATCCGCCCGCCCCGCAGCCACTGCTGAAGAAGGAATGGCATGAGCAATGCGCGGCTCCCCGCCCGGTCCGAAGGCCGTCAGATCGATAAGTCGAACAGCGATGGAAATAAAGGCGATCATAAACATGACGCCAGTTACCAGGAGCCTGTTGCGCCCCGTCTCCAGCGCCTGTTTGTTATTGCCTTCCAGGCACACGGTCTCATCGACCGGAATATCCTGCAGGCGCGATGGTAGATCGGTGTTTGTATGGGGATCGTTTCGGGTCATTGGGTTTGCCGCCGTTCACCTGAAACAGCCGGAAATGCGGATTCCACAAAGGTCGAATTTTCGGACACATGCGGCAAATCCAAACGCTCGATATCCTTGAAACTGGATAACTGGGAAGGTTCGACGGGTTTCATTCCAAGATGCCGCCCGGCTAGATTGCCCAGGCGTTCCGGATTGTTCAAATGGCTCCATTCCGCCTTCAGGACATGAATGGCCTGACGCTCGTCAATTATTGATCTATTCAGATCGACCAGTTCTTCTTCCAGGTCCTGGACCTGGTACTTGACCGAAAACAAGGCGATGCTAAGGGCTCCCGCGAGAAGCAGGAAAAGGGGGGTTGTGTGTCGCATTTTTTTCTCCTTCCCTTATGCCGCCAGTCCAGACGTATCGCCGGGCCAGGACGGGGAACTGGTCCGTTCCGCCGCCCTGAGCCTGGCCGATCTGGCGCGTGGGTTCACTTCACACTCGTGCCGCCGGAGCTTGACGACACCACGTTTGATCATGCGGAAGCTGGGTTCGCGCTGCGTCCCACCGTCATCGGGGAAATGTCGGGACGGGCGCGGTCCATGACCGCTACGGTTGAGCAGGAATTCCTTGACCTTTCGGTCTTCAAGAGAATGAAAAGAGACAACGGCAAGTCGTCCACCGGGCGATAACAAATTTTCCGCCGCCTCGAGGCCACGGGACAATTCACCCAGTTCATCGTTCACAAATATACGTAACGCCTGGAAAGTACGTGTGGCCGGATCAATACCGTCCTTCGATTTTTTGACAATTCGCCGGATTAACCCGGCCAGTTGAGAGGTGCGGGTAAAGGGCTGCTCGACCCTGTCTTTCACAATAGCCGCCGCAATCCGGCGCGATGCCCGCTCTTCGCCATAGATGTAGATAATATTGGCCAGATCTTCTTCATTCATTGTGTTGACGACATCGGCTGCGCTGGCATCGGCCTGTAGCCCCATGCTCATATCCAACGGACCG
>MPLX02015685.1_pt1 | contig 23085 bp, 24 predicted proteins | sample 1617341 | NCBI WGS metagenome assembly MPLX02 (sample SAMN05944804, study PRJNA350692) | marine metagenome | biome: marine; feature: ODZ; material: water; isolation source: 120 m water sample filtered on 0.2 um supor filter | place: Pacific Ocean | collected 2012-04-08 | depth 120m m | reverse complement strand
TAGCTTAGAATTTATTTTTTGAGATTTTCCAAGCGGATAAGCTATAACTGGAAGGCATTAAGAGATAGATATGAATAGTGAATATTGGACAAAATTTCTATGTACGGTTTTTATGGTTCTACTGGGAGTGATCTCTATGGGGCTAGTGGTTTGGATAGGGATCTTTTATGGATGGGGTATATTTTCGGTAGATAGCGTGGATCTATTTGATTAGCAGAGCCTTAACCTTGATTTTTTGCTAGGAGCCTAAAAGCCAAGTAGACCAGCAACAGAGTATTTACGCGTATGACATATCACTAGAGGGAACGCGCCTAGCTTCCCTTAAGTGTAAGTTGGAAAAATATCACTGTTCTAGATAGTCCTTGAGCAATAGCAATGATTCCTACCCAAATACATAAAGGACAGTGTGGGAAAGTCATTGATCACCTCTTGTGCCTACATTTATTATGGAGAGTGATAGCCCTAGGTGGAGGTCGATTATAATTATGTAACTAATCAAGCCAGCCAGGAACTGTTTAAAGCCGTTAATACCACAAACAGGATGGGTCTATGACGGAAATATTAATGCGATTGTGGTCAAGCCAATACAAAGCTAGGCACCTAGGCATTCAATCTTTCTAAACTTTCAAGGTAAGTTCTGATAGTTGAATGTTGAAAGTCGTTTTTGATAGATGGTTGGAAAGATTAAACCTTTTAGCTAGAACACTATGGTCACTATTTAAGTAGACTAGCTGTAGGCTGCATACACCTATGAATAATCCAAGGTCGTTCCTGATGCTGTTGACACTTTGTTTCATTGTTGGGTGTGGCAGCCCTGGTGCGGGTCTAGGCGATAAGGACTTCTACAAGGAGTTTGAAGAATGTGGAGTCGGAGAATGCAATGAAGATATTGATCACGCTGGCTTTCCACCAGATGGTCTCTAGTTTGTCTTTTGACCTGATAACCACAAGAACATTCTTTTTTTGGTATAGACATAACAGATGAGTAGATAAAAACTATTTATATATGTGGCAGATTAAAAAGAAATCAACGAATAAATAAGTTAGTAAATGCCTGAGGATGACCCTCAAGCTATTGAGTAGAATTGGAAGTGAGGAATTGACTTTGATTTCATGGATAGGTAGGAATTGATAGGATAGATTGAGGGGGAAATGTAATCAGAGGTTGATAGCCAATGCCTGGCAAACTATTCTTTAATAATCAAGCTGCTACCAGCCTTTCCTCCATTTTATCTTTACTCCATCTTGTTCAAGAAGGTTCGATGGTAATCCGTTATAAACCATAGTCACCTCGTTCTCAATCTCATCTTGAATATCCCAACTATCAACCTCAACTACGCAGCTAATGATGATTATGTGGTCGTATCTATCTGGTATATCTACTCCTCTTTCTGAATCTTCATCTATAAATTTCTTCAGGTTATTGTCTTCAATACATTTGTTTGTCAGGTAAATACGACCACTGTTTTTGTAGCTAACATAGGACACACCCTTGTAGATCAGGACATCAGGTTCCATGCCGTCTCCTTTTTTCCATAGAATTTCTTGTTCCATAGTTATTTAGCAAAGACGAGATAATCGCCACCACTTGGATTGCCTACTACAACTTCATCTGTGAAGGTGAAGCCATCATCAGATACTTCTGGAGAATGACTCTCGTCTATGAAACGAGATTCCCAATCAACTATGGTAATAACTCCAATATCCTTTAAGTCAGAGATGAGCTTGTCTTCTATTTCGCAGCCAAAGTAAACCTCTTCCAGCCAGGTTTGTAGTTTGGAATTGCTCTGTTGTTCTTCCATTCCCTTGGCTATTTATCGAAGAAGTTTACCTCAGTAATCAGTGTTTTCAAGTCCAACTTTCTTCCGCTACATATATTGTTTAGATATTGATATTGGCGATTGTGTGTTAGTCGGAACAAATTCTTTAAGATAATAAACAATCAAGTCCTAACACTTGATCAAGTGTTGGCATAAGAAGTGCTTGAAGTGATTTCAGGTGGAACCCGTATAACAACGTGGATCGTATTGAATTATCCCGTAAATCCCCATAAGATGATTTAATCTGTGTCCTATCAGTAGGTTTGGATCAGACACAGTGCCTGTTGACAACAATATGAGTAGATCTTTCCCGTGCCAGTTGACCGAGGTTGTTAAGAGCTGTTCGTTGATCTCTCTTTATTCTTAACTTGCAAGATCTGCTATTTCTTGCCTCAGTTTATGGCTTGCAATGCTTTTCTGAACGCTGGTATTGATTTGATTACGTCAGAACTGCTGGCGATTCAGAGGGGTCTGTAAGTAACTGGCTCAGCTCTGGTTCGAGAGCATTGAAGGCACGGCCGCGATGACCTAACCGCGCTTTAGCAACCTTTTCCATTTCGGCAAAGGTCTGGCCTACTTCTGGCACGTAGAAAACTGGGTCGTAGCCAAAGCCCCCCTCTCCTCTTGGTGTCTTCAGAATCATGCCGGGGCATTCCCCCTCGACTTCAAGCCGGATCTTGCCGCTTGGATCTGCTACAGCTAGAGCAGCAGTGAAATGGGCACTGCGATCAGAGCTTTTGGCAGCTTCGAGTTCGTTCAGTAGCCGTGCAATTCGGGCCTCATCGTTTTCGGCATAGCGTGCTGAATGCACCCCTGGTGCGCCATTTAGGGCGGCAACACTTAGGCCGGAGTCATCGGCTAAGGCCCATTGGCCAGTGGCTGCGGCTACTGCAGTGGCTTTGATGCGGGCATTTGCTGAGAAACTACTACCTGTCTCCTCCACATGGAGACCAGTGGGTTGGGGCCTGATCTCCAGAGGTATGTGGGCTAGCAGGTTGCTGAATTCGCGGATCTTGCCGGCATTGCCGCTGGCAATTATCAGTATTCGCTTTGAGATTTGAGAACTGCTCATATTTGTTCTGCCAGTTGCTTTGCCCAGTTCAGTGCTGCCTTTACGTCTCCTTCGCAGGGGGCTTCGCAGTAGATCCTCAGCAGGGGTTCGGTGCCGGAGAAACGCAGCATCAACCAGTGGCTAGGGCCAATTCGTAACTTCACACCATCTGTTTTGATCACCTCCTGAACAGGTTGATCAGCAACTGTGCTGGGTGGGGTTTCATTCAGCAGGACTTCTAGCCTTTGTCGTGAGGCCATATCAGCAAGGCGTAGATCGACACGGTCGTAATGACTACCCCCTCCGCAACGTTCTTGCAGAACTTGTAGGCGTGCGCCGAGGGGTAGCCCACCTTCAACAAGTGCTTCCAGTATCAGTAGGGCTGCGAATAGGGCATCGCGTTCAGGCAGGTGCATTCCGAAGCCCACCCCTCCTGATTCTTCGCCACCTACTAGGACGTCACCTTCCAGCATTTCTGCTGCGATGTATTTGAAGCCCACTGGGAGTTCGAGAACCTCCCGGCCCAGGTCTTCTGCTACCAGCCGCATTAAATCGGAACCGCTTACTGTTTTGACTACACAGCCAGGGAGTTGACGGGCCCTCACTAAGTGGTCGATCAGCAGGGGCATTAGTAGCTGGGTGCTACAGAAGTGTCCAGCTTCATCTACGGCTGCGATTCGGTCGCCGTCACCATCGAACACCAGCCCAACGGCTGGTTGACCTGCGGCGCTGGATGCCTTGACGGCTGCAATTAGCTCGCTCAGGTATGGAGCCAGGGGTTCGGGAGGGTGACCGCCGAAAAGGGGATCGCGCTGGCTGCGAATTTCCTTTACCAGGCCCTGGTGGTTTGAGTCCAGTAGCTCCGACATACAGCCCGATGCTGAACCGTGCATCGGATCGACGATGACCTTTAGGCCCATCATCTGTAGACCATCGATCAGGGCAGTTAGATCGAGTTTGTCTCGCAACCCCTCGAGATGCTCTTGTCGGCCATCAAATCTCTTGGTGACTCCATTTATCGGTATTGATATACCCCCGGCAGCGAGGCGTTGCTCCACAGCTGCGGTGAAAGAGCCTTCTACCGAGCCGCCAAAGGTTCCCTTGATTTTTAGTCCCAGCCACTCTGGAGGGTTGTGGCTGGCTGTGATAACCAAGGCCCCTAGGGCTTGGTGTTTGACAACTGCCCAACTACAAGCTGGTGTAGGAACTGCTGTTTCGGTAAGTAGTGGCTCCAGCTCACAGCCGCGAACGGCGGCGGCAATTGCCTCGGCCATTTCTGGAGCCAAAAAGCGACGGTCGTAGCCGATAATTATTTTGCGGCTATTAAGTCCTGCGGGGGCGCGGTAGGCCAACTCTTGAGCTGCTGCTGCTGCAACGGACAACAGCCGTTCCACAGTGATGTCTACGCCGAGTACTCCGCGCCAACCGTCGGTACCGAAGTGGATGGGGGCCGCAGCCAGCGGCAGAGGGGCCGAAGCCATAGATGATGAAGCGATGGACTGGATCTAGCAGGCGGGCGCCGTAACGTCGGCTGATGGGTGCCACCCCTTGCTCCGCCAACGTGCTTACTGATCGCTTATTGCGTAGTTGGGTGCGCTGTCGTCGTAGGGCCTGGCTAGATCGTTATGGCGATGGAGAGCAAAGGCTGTGGACGGCCCATCGCACGTTGCAACTCGATGATCAACAGCGTAATTTTGTTGCCTTATTACCGCGCAAACCTGGTCGGGGTCTTGACGCTTGTAGCCAAGGAGCAGCCGGTGTGGTGGGGTTGCGGCTTAAGGGCCTGGGGCCTGCTGGGCAGTCGCTGGAGGCTCATCCGCCCTTGCTGCAGCGGGTGGAAGGGCGAAGTCGTTGGGGTGCCTTCGCTTATCGTCCGGTGCTTGCACGCCAGGGCCGACGGTTAACCAGGGAACATCGTTTGACTTTGGCTCTGGTTGGCCGCTTACTAGAAACGCTTCAGGAGGCGCCTGTTGTTGAAGGACTGGCCGTAGCTGGAGCTGGTCGCGGCCTTCATATTGAGCGAGTCCCCTTAACGGGGGGGCTGCAGCGTCAGCTTGCGGATGCACTAGCCAAGCTGGCGGGCGACCTTGCTCTGAGCGAGCCTCCGCCCTTAGTTGCAGATCGGCGGAAGTGCAAGCTTTGTTCTTGGCGTGGTGTTTGCGATGCCGTGGCTGCGGCAGAGGGCCACCTCAGTGAGGTAAGTGGCATCGGCCATCGTCGTCGGCAGATGCTTCAGGAGTTGGGGGTCCTTGGTTTGCGCGACTTGGCGGCAGTAGATCCGGGTGATCTTGGTAGCCGTTTGCAGCGTTTCGGTGAGCAGCACGGTGAGGTTGCTCATCAGCTTGTTGCTCAGGCTCGAGTCCAGCGTGATGGCAGTTGCGAGCGCTTGGATCCTTCTCCAGCTCTACCGGAATTAGTAAATGCACCTGGCGTGTTGCTGTACGACATCGAATCTGATCCAGATGCTCGCGATGATTTTCTGCATGGTTTTGTTTGGCTGGGGCGTAGGCCAGATGGCAGTTGGGATTTACAGGGTGCGAAGTATCACCCCTTTCTGGTGCTTTATGAACACGGCGAGGCATCTGGCTGGCAGAGGTTGCAACGCATGCTGAAGAGTTACCCCGATTGGCCAGTGATGCATTACGGCGAAACGGAATCTCTCAACCTTCTGCGTATGGCTCAGCGGCAAGGAGCAGAAGAGACCGAGCTGACTGCTTTGCGTCTACGCCTGATTGATGTGCATGACCGGGTGAGACGTTATTGGCGTTTGCCTTTAAACAGCTATGGGCTCAAGAGCGTGGCCAGTTGGCTGCACTTTCGTTGGCATCAGGTGGGTGTGGATGGTGCTCAAGCATTGCTTTGGTGGCGCCAGTGGCGTGGTTCTGGTCCTAGGGCTCGAGGTAGTTCCCATTCATTGCGCTGGATCTTTGAGTACAACCACGATGATTGCCTTGCCACTTGGGCCGTAGCGGCATGGCTGTTGAAGCAAGATCAGATGTTGAAGCAAGATGAGAGTTTGAAGCAAGACGGGTAGTCGGCATCGTCAAGGCTCTTTAGGCACTCCTTTATGGAGCCTCAAATCCCCTAGGAATGGAGAGGCGCACTTTTGTTGAGTCTTCCGCCTCAAATAGTTCAGGCTCTGCTAGCGACTGATGACGCACCAATGCAAGGCCAAGACTGCCTGTTGACTCTGGGTCTGGCATCGCTGAAGTAATCACGCCGGCGCGATTGCTGGCACCTTGCTTGGGTCGACGAGTAATCAGCTTCTGGCCTACGGCAATCGGGCTATCTGCCTGCCAATAGCGCAGTTGTTGTTTGATACCCCCGCTGTTGGCCAGTTTGGCCAAAGTTTCTTGCCCCAAGTAGCAGCCTTTGCTGAGACTCACCCATGCTGCAAGTCCCAGCTCAAATGGGTTGGTGTCGCCATTGATTTCTCCAGGTTCAAGGGGTAAGCCTTGCTTGAGCCGCCAGCGTTCTACCTGCTCTGTATTGGCTTGCTCCATCGCAGCCCAGTGTTTTGGCAGAGGTTCGTCTGCCAGCAGCAAGCTCACTTGCGGAGCTTGCCCTGGCTTTAGTTGGGCCAGTGTCTGCAGTCGTCTAATTGTGTTGATGGGTTGCAGACGAACCTGATCTGCAGGGAAGATCACCTGTTCAAAACCCTTGGCTACGGAATTGCCATTGCCGGTGAGCACAAGCACATCGGCACCATCTTTATCCAGCCGGATTTCTAACAGCGCCCGCAGCCTTCCTGTGGCGCTGAGCCAGCAGCTGCGAAGTAGGGAGTCTTTCTCGGCAGCCATTAAATCGGCACTGGTCTGGCCATGAAGAAACTTTTGACTACCAGAACCCTCCAGCCTCAATAGGGGCAGCAGTGCATCCCAACGTTGGTTGTTCGAGTTGCTCATGCTTCCAGCTTTTTGGCTCGCTCAGCCACCTGCTTGAGCTCAAACAAGCTGACAAGCTCTAGCTCAGCAGTCTTTAAGAACTCATCGCCACCTTCTTGGCGATCCACAATTGTGACCACTCGCTTTACTACATATCCAGCCTCACGTAGTTGTTGCACTGCTTTTAGGGATGATCCGCCTGTGGTGACTACATCTTCCAGCACGGTGATGTGTGCACCGCTGTGAGGTAGCGGTCCTTCCAGCCAGGCACCTGTGCCATGGCCTTTGGCTTGCTTGCGCACGATCAGGGCATTGAGGCTGCGACTCGCTTGTGCTGCTGCCATTGCAACTGCACTCACAAGCGGGTCCGCGCCGAGGGTAAGGCCAGCTACAGCAACAGCATCAGGCTCCACATGTTCGAGTAGAGCAAGACTGAGTAGCTCTAGACCCGATCCACTTAGGCTCACGGGCTTGCAATTCACGTAGTGGTTGCTTTTGCGACCGGAGGCCAGGGTGAAGTCACCATGGCGGTAGGCCTCTCGGGCTAGTCGGTTGAGCAGCTCATCGCGGCAGGCCTCCGCCGTGGGGGGAAGAGGGCTCATTGGGCTGGTGTCTCAGGGATTCATTGCCTAGTTTGCGCTTAGTCGTGCTCATTGCTGCTATGGCTCGGGTGTGTTTCCAAAAGCAGATGCTTATCGGTATGGCCCTGGCGACACCATTGCTAGTTACTGAAGCTGTTGGTGGCTTGGCTTGGGGGCGGCCTGTTGTTTGCACTACGACCCTTGAAGCCCCGAGCCCTTCTGACTCAGCTGTATTAACAAATCGAGAATTGTCCGAATCGCCTATGGGCCCCGTTGAGGTGACCACTTGTGAGCCGATGGAATCCACTACCAACTTGGTGGAGAATCGTTTTTACAGTTGGACTGCTCCCTATGCCAGGGGGGTTGATGTGTTCCATCAGCTCACGGATTTGCTCGGAATTGCTGTGGCGGGTAAGCAGGGAAATCGCTTGATGGGATTTGGTTTCCCTGATCAGACGATTAGCTGGGATGGTTCTGCTTTACAGAACACCTACGAGGTGCTTTTGGAGCAGCAGAGTTCTGCTTTGCTTTGGCGCACTGTTGATATATCAAGTGGTTTTGATAGCAGCCTTGCCGGTGGTGGTCTTTCAGAATTTGTCATTCAGGAGGATGTGCCTGAAACTAATGTGGCGCCTGAGTCCTTCACTCCTGTCCGCGGCATGTGGTAGATCCGTGGCTAAGGGGGTCTAGCAATCTGGTGAATGCAGCGAACTCATAATTCGCCTAAGGCGAGTTCGATCCTCGCGACCCCCATTTCCCCTTTTTGATGCGTTTGCTTCTCCTGGTTGTATTGCTGGCTTTGCCTGCTTTCTTTGCGGCAGGAGAGGTTGCCTTGTTGCGGCTGCGGCCAAGTCGAGTGCAGGTTTTAGTGGAAGAGGGGCACCCTGGCGCTCTTGCTGTGCATCGTCTTCAGCGCCGCTTGAGAAGAGCGTTGATGGTGTCACAGTTGGGTGTAATGCTTGCTTTGGTGGCCCTGGGCTGGGTTGGCCATGGTGTTGCCCATCGCTGGTGGCCATTGACCGATGCAGCGAGTCGTTGGCTGGATGGCGGGCTTTTTTTGTTAATTGTGGTGCTAGCTACCTTGTTGGCTGGTTTGCTCCCGAAGGCCTGGGTACTGAATCGTCCGGAGGCTGCAGCTCTCAGATTGGCTCCGCTGTTGGAGGCGGTAATGCATGTGCTTGCTCCACTTCTGGCACTGTTGGAAGCCGTCGCTTCTATGTTGCTGCGGCTGGTTGGCCTGAGTGCACATTGGGATTCTTTAGTGCCTGCATTGTCTGCCGGTGAGCTGGAATCGCTGATCGAAATCGGAGGTGTCACAGGCCTACGCCCTGATGAGCGCAATATCCTCGAGGGCGTGTTCGCTTTGCGTGATACGCAAGTGAGAGAGGTTATGGCACCTCGTTCCGGCATGGTTACCTTGCCTTTGGAGGTGCGCTTTGCTGAGTTGATGCAAGTGGTGCATAGCACCCGTCATGCGCGCTTCCCAGTGATCGGTCAGTCCCTCGATGATGTTCGGGGCGTGCTTGATCTACGTCAATTGGCGGAACCTATCTCTCGTGGTGCCTTGCAGGCCGATTCATCGCTGGAGCCTTTTTTGCAACCAGTTGTGCGAGTTCTTGAGACCAGCACCTTGGCAGAACTGTTGCCGATAATTCGCAGTGGACAGCCTTTGCTACTTGTGGTTGATGAACATGGCGGTACCGAAGGATTGGTAACAGTTGCAGATCTCACTGGTGAGATCGTTGGCGATGAGCTTCAGGTTGATGATGATGAGCCGGATCTTCAGCCCATTGAGGGTCAGGCAGACACCTGGATGGTTGCAGGGGATCTGGAGATCATCGAGCTCAACCGACAGCTGAATTTGGAGTTACCTGAAGCTGATGATCACCACACATTGGCAGGTTTTCTGCTCGAAAAGTTGCAACACATCCCTTCGGTCGGAGAGGCTTTGCGGTGCAACGGTCTGCAGTTGGAAATCGTAGAGATGAAGGGGCCGCGTATTGAGCGGGTGCGACTGATTCTCCCCAGCCACGATCATTCTGCTGATTGATCACCGATAATTTCCCGATGCGCCATGGCCTATCGATGACCAATCCCATGGTTCCGGTGAAGGTAGGGGTGATAGGTATCGGCAATATGGGCTGGCATCACGCTCGTGTGTTGAGCTTGCTCAAGGATGCGGATCTGGTGGCGGTTGCTGATCCAGACCCTAAGCGCGGTCAGTTGGCCACTGAACAGTTTGGTTGTGCTTGGTTTCCGGACTACCTCAGCTTGCTGAGCGAGGTTGAGGCCGTTTGCATTGCTGTGCCTACGTTGCTTCATCACAGCGTGGGGATGACCTGCTTGGAGGCAGGTCTGCATGTGTTGATCGAAAAACCGATCGCGGCAAGCCAGGAGGAAGCCGCTGCTCTGATAGCAGCGGCAAGTAAGGCTGGAAGGCTCTTGCAGGTTGGTCATATCGAACGCTTTAACCCTGCTTTTCGAGAGTTAATAAAGGTGGTGGAGAGTGAGGAGGTTGTGGTCCTTGAGGCACGTCGTCATAGTCCTCATGCTGATCGAGCCAACGATGTGTCGGTGGTGCTTGATCTGATGATCCATGACCTCGACTTGGTCCTTGAGCTGGCGGGGGCTCCCGTGGTGGGCCTAGCTGCAGCAGGAGGACGTACTGCTGAGGGACCGATCGATTACGTCAATGCCACGCTTGGCTTCAGTAATGGTGTAGTAGCTAGCCTCACGGCTAGCAAGATGAGCCATCGCAAAATCCGTAGTCTCAGTGCGCATTGTCGAGGCAGTCTTGTTGAAACCGATTTCCTGAATCACACCCTTCATATTCATCGCCGTGCGCATGAGTCGTACTCAGCTGATCACGGCGAGTTGTTGTATCGCAATGACAGCTTTATCGAAGAGGTCAGCACTACTTCTATCGAACCTCTTTATGCCGAGTTGGAGCATTTTCTGCAGTGTTTGCGAGGTCGTGAGACTCCAGCTGTTGATGGTGAGCAGGCTTCGCGTGCGCTACGGCTGGCTGATCTGATTGAACATGCTGTCGAGCACCCCAGCATGGGACTTTCCTTGGCAGAACCAATCTGAGTTATTTGGGGAGTGTTAGCTCAATACTTTTGCCTTGTTGGTCGCAATCTTTTCGCTTGTTTCTTTAATTAGTTTGGGTTCTCTTTGGTTTAATTTTGGCCCTTTCGACGTTGGCTTTTGGCTCCACCTTTGGGTTTCACCTTGAAGAGAACTAAATTTTCAGCCTCAGCTTTGTCGCCGATGGAAACAACCATTACTGGACCTGGCGATCATTACCGTCGCAGCGTGCTGGGAGTACCTGTGGATGCATGTCGCGATGTTTGGGCGGCGGCTTTAGGTCTGCATGCTCGCGGTGGTGGCCAGATCGTTACTCTCAATGCGGAGATGACGATGGCGGCTAGGGAGAATCCAAAGCTAGGAGATGCGATTACGGCGGCAGACCTGGTCATTCCTGATGGTGCTGGTGTGGTTTGGGCTCTGCGCCGTCAGGGGGTATTGGTAGCGCGCAGCCCGGGAATAGAACTGGCGCGTTTGTTGTTGTCCTATGCCGAGGCCCACGATTGGAAGGTGGCTCTCGTGGGGGCGGCGCCGGAGGTTATGGATCGGTTGAGGTTGGAGCTAAAGCAGGACCTGCCAGCTCTTCGACTGGTGATGTCTTCGCATGGTTACCAGCCTCCAGAGGCTTGGCCAGGCCTGGAAAGGCAGTTGAGAGCTTTGCGCCCTGATCTTGTGCTTGTGGCATTAGGAATTCCCCATCAAGAAACCTGGATATCCCGTGTTCGGCAGGGTTGTCCAGGCCTTTGGATGGGCGTGGGGGGCAGCTTTGATGTATGGGCTGGCGTTAAAAAACGAGCCCCCCTTTGGATGGGTCGTTTACAGCTCGAATGGCTCTATAGGCTGTTTAAAGAGCCCACAAGATGGCGTCGCATGCTCAGCCTGCCTGCTTTCGCTTGGCAGGTGTGGAGGCGAGGGGGAAAACCTGGAAATTAATGATTTAGCGGAAACCAACAGAGGCTTGCCACACAAAGACAAGCAGGAAGAAGAAGATGGGTATTAGTGGAAGAACATCCACTGCAGGTGCGTAAGCCTGGTAGGCCTCTGGCAGTTGAGCCAATAGATCGAGTGTGAAGGCTGCCATCCTTAAAAGATCATCGGCGTTTCAAGGACGTTACCACGTGTGATGTGCCGCTGAGCCGGTCTGCCAAGGAGCGAAATCCTCTGAAAAACAGCCATCTTGGATTGCATGGCTAATCGCCGTGGTGAATCTGATCAATTGGGTGAGGTTGTGCAGGCTCAGAAGTGTTAGCCCAAGGAGTTCTTCGCTACGAATCAGGTGATGGAGATAAGCGCGGCTGTGATGTCGGCAGGCAGTACAGCTACAGCTGCTATCGAGGGGAGTGTGGTCTTGACGAAAGCGGGCATTGCGCAAATTCCAGCGCTCGCCAGCCACGAGTGCTGTGCCATGTCTTCCTAGTCGGGTAGGTAGTACGCAGTCGAATAAATCGATGCCACTTGCGACGGCAATCGCAATTTCTCGGAGGGTGCCAATACCCATTAGATAGCGGGGACGATCCTGCGGCAGCAGCGGAGATACCTGGCGCACGATGCGATGAATTTCCTCTACCGGTTCGCCAACGCTTACGCCACCGATGGCTATGCCAGGCAGATCAAAGCTGGCGACAGCCCGAGCACTTTGCTCTCTTAGGTGGGGGTAACAGCCTCCCTGCACAATGCCAAATAGGGCTTGATCTGAACGTTTATGGGCGTTTAAGCAACGTTCAAGCCATCTATGGGTGCGCTGGCAGGCAGCCTCCACATCGCTTTCGCTTGCTGGGTATGGCGGGCATTGATCGAAGGCCATCGCTACATCAGCGCCGAGGGCCATTTGGATATCGATGGCTCGTTCTGGCGTGAGTTGGATTTGGCTGCCATCGCGGGGGTTGCGGAAAGTGACCCCGTGATCATCAATACGATTAAGGCTCGCCAGACTGAACACTTGGAATCCACCTGAGTCTGTAAGCAGTGGGCCGTTCCAACCCATGAAGCGGTGCAGCCCGCCGGCCTCTGCCACTATCCCTTCGCCTGGTTGTAGGTGCAGGTGATAGGTATTTGCCAACACCATTTGAGCACCGGTGTCGGCTAGTTGAGTAGCTGAAACCCCTTTCACCGTGCCTAGCGTGCCCACCGGCATAAAACGCGGAGTTGATACAGATCCATGCGGCGTACGAAAGCAGCCGACGCGAGCACTCGTGTGGGGGCAGTTGGCGCTGATTTGGAAATCAAACACGGGCAGTGGTAAGGCGATGCTGCAGCGACAGGCGGCATCAGGCCGTTCCTGACCCTACGTTGGGATTTGCCTTCGAATGGGGCTTGGAGATTTTGCCTGCTGCCTCTTGGCTCCGGGACTTGGCTGGAGCATGGGTTTTCTATTCCGTTTTGCCTGCTTGGCCTGTGCTGAAGCCGAGATTTGAGCGGATTGCTCGCTTTGCTCCCTGGATTGGATTAGTGCTGGGAGGGCTGCAGTCTTTATTTTGGCTGATCTTGACCCATGCACATTGGCCGGCGGCGGCGGCGGCACTTTTGGTGATAGGGCTGGGTGCCTGTCTCACTGGTGGTCTTCACCTTGATGGATTGATGGATACGTTCGATGGCCTGGCGGCTGGCCCTGCACGTTGTCTGCAGGCGATGGAAGACAGCCGTGTCGGCGCTAGTGGAGTGCAGGCTCTGCTTGTGGTCGTATTGCTTCAGATTGCGGCCTTGATTCGGCTTGGTCCCCTAGCCCCTTTGGCTTTGCCAATTGTTGCCTTTTGGGGACGTTGTGCCCCTCTTTGGGCCATGGGTCGCTTTTGTTACTTGCGTGAGGGATCTAGCGGGACTGCATCTTTTCATCGCCGTTACAACCAGGGTTGGCGGGAATCATGGCCAGCATTGCTGGTGTTGCTTGTTGCATTAACTCTTTTGTCATCCTTATGGATGGGGGAGTGGCCAAGTCTGATGGCCTTGATAGTTGGAATCGGGGCCGGCATATTGCCAGCGGTTTTGGTTCCTGAACTGCTTGGACGCCGCTTAGGTGGTCACAGTGGAGATTCTTACGGTGCGTCGTTGGTGCTAGTGGAAACAGTCATGCTTCTGTTGTTGGCGGGGTTATTGCCGGCAGTTTGAGTAGAAAGGCATTTCCCTTATTTGGCAGGGTTGGGTCGAGACTTGCTGGCGAGGAGATCAGCTCTAGCGAGCCTCCCAGTTGTTCAGCAAGTTGACGCCCTAGGGCTAGGCCCAGGCCACTGCCGGAGCAATCGGCACTGTTTTGGCCTCGAATGCCTCGGTTGAAAATCCGTTTGCGATCTTCCTTGGCAATTGGGTTGCCACCATCCCAGACACATATTCCGCTTTGCTGTAGATGAATGCCTATTGCACTGCCTGTGGGGCTGTAACGGAACGCATTTTCCAGCAGGTTGGCAATGATTTCTGCTACTACTCCATCTCCTGATGGACGCTGCTGATCAGTCCAGGCAGGCCATTGGGAGGGTCCATGCCAGGGGCGCCCTTGCAGGGTTGCTGTAGCTGCGGCGCGTTCAATTAGTGGTTTCAGTAAAGACCTGAGACTGAGATCAGTGGCTTGCGGCAGTAATGGAGGCAGCAGTAATGGGGCCTTAATGCCTGGTTGGATGTACAGATTGTCCTGACCGATCTGGTCGAGGCTGGAGATGTAGCGATCAAGTTGTGCCTGCTCGCTTAGTAGACCTTTCACTAAGGTGCTGTTGCGACTGTCGGGCTCAAGGCGTTTCATTAACAGTTGGGCATAGGTGCGAAGCGCGGCAAGTGGATTACGCAGTTGATGCACCATTAGGCTTATTTGTTCGCGCTGCTCTGCCAGCTCCTTGCGCAGCCTGTTGCGGTCGAGCTCAAGACTTAGGCACTGGGTAAGGGCACCCGCGGTGGCCTGCAGGCGCCGGTCTAGGCGAGCGGGCCAGGCTGGTGCAGTTAGGAGTTTTTCGGCTCTTAGTACTCCTAGAAGGATCGTCCCTTCTTGAAGGGGGTACCAGCGTCGATCAGGGGAGGGGGCACGAAGCTCTGGGTCTGCTTCAACCGGTGGCAGGGAGTTGTTTTTTGTTGAGGGCCACTGACTTACGGCTTCTAGGCTGGGTGGCTGCCCGTCTTTGGTTTGAGCTACATAGACCACAAGTTGGGCTAGGGGAGCTTCCGCTTCGAAGCTGCTGAGCTGTTGCTGCGCCAGATTTAGGAACCGGTTCGACAGCTGCATGGCAATCGATGTGCGGATGAACACCGATACCAATAGGCAGATCGGACCCGCAAGTTGAAAGTTAGGAGAAAAGTATTAAAATCGGAGAACCGACTACTAAAAGCCGCCTCGCTAAGAGGCGGAAGCCCGAAGTCGGACTCAGCAGAGGTTGCACAAATCGTGCCACCAAAGCTACAGCAGAGGTAGATGCGCCCTCTGTTGTGCGCCGGTCCTAGGCCGGCCATATAGAAAGTGATTCGTCAGGGTGTTGTTGCAGTGCGGCTACTCCTTGTCTCCGGCTTTCTGAATATTGGGCATCGCCATGTTCATGCTTTTTGTTTGAACAGCATTTAGTGGACGGCTTTAAGCCGCCCCGTTCCCGTCTCCATCGCACTCCTTTAAAGGAGTTTCCCGTTTATGTCTAAGAAGCGCAAGCGGATCAGCCGCAGACGATTAGCTGGTCAACGGGTGTTGGCTCATGTGCCTACTTTTCATCTCGAAACTGGTGAACACAAGCCTGTGACGGCAGCTCGTCGCTACATCGCGGAATCAGGTTTGGTCTCACCGGCGATCCTTAATGTTCGTCGTAACGAGCACACTACTGACCGATTCTTTTGGGGCGAGAAAGGACTATTTAGTGCCCAATATGCCGAAGAGAACCATTTTCTCTTCCCTTCTTTGCGCTTAATCGTTGATTCTGTTGGTGAAGAGACCATGTTTGAAGGTCTTGAGCTGACATCCGACGATTGGGAGGAGATTGAGGAGTATGAGTACGCCTTCGTTTGAAGGCATTGGGATTGCTTAGTGGAACCAGGAGCTAAGAGCTTGCTGCATCCGGGGGATCAACTCTCCCGGAATGCCATGGCCCCCATCGAAGTTCACCAGCGTCATTTCAATGTTGCTGGTTTCTAGTCCTAGATCCCTGATTAGTTGTTCGCAGGCGCTGTAGGGGACTACCTCGTCTTGACGGCCATGCATTAGCAGCACGGGTGGTCGTTTGCTTGGGGCCATCCAGTTTGGATGAGGGTATGCGCTGCAGCAGATCAGGCCTGCGAGAGGCAGATCACAACCACTTGCTAGGGCCATTGCGCCTCCCTGGGAGAAACCCAGCAGGGCAGTTGCTTGTAATGGAATCTCAGGGGTCTCCAGTGCTTTCAAGCGAGCTTGTAGGTGGCAGACCGCATCTGGAACTGCTGCCCAGTCGGCTGGGAAGAGTCCATACCATTGCCGCCCAATACCGTGAGGGTGCAGTTGTGGTGCTCGCAGGGCAACGCGCTCTACGGGCTTATCGATGCCTTGGCAGAGCTCACGGCCGAGGGATAGCAAATCATCCGCATCGGCCCCCCAGCCATGGAGCAGCACTAGTCTGTGCTGAGACCCTGTGGGAATCTCGCGCAGAAGGTCAGGGTCATTGTTCACGCAAGTAGCCGTATCGCTACTGCGTAGGTTGGCCCAAGCAATGCCTCTCGTCTCTGCTGCCATGGCTCCCATTGCTTTGTTGAGCGTTTCAGATAAACAAGGTCTTGTGCCTTTTGCAGAAGCCTTACATCACATTCATGGCTTTCAGCTGCTCTCTAGTGGCGGCACAGCCAAGGTGCTTGAGGAGGCTGGTTTATCAGTGACGCGAGTGGCTGAGCACACAGGCGCTCCGGAAATTCTTGGTGGAAGGGTTAAGACTCTCCACCCTCGCGTTCATGGCGGCATCCTGGCGATGCGCGGTGATCCTGTGCATGAGCTTGATCTGCAGCAGCAGCAGATTCCCTTAATCGACGTGGTTGTGGTGAACCTTTATCCGTTTCGGGAAACAGTTGCCAATCCTCAGGTGAGTTGGGAAAAAGCAATTGAGAATATCGACATCGGAGGCCCAGCAATGGTTCGGGCGGCAGCAAAGAACCATGCTCATGTGGCTGTGCTGACTAGGCCGAATCAGTACGACAAATTTTTAGTGGCCTTGACCGATGGTAGGGGTGAAGTTGATGGAGGGCTTCGTCGAGAGTTTGCCCTTGAGGCTTTTGAGCACACTGCTGCTTATGACGTTGCCATCAGCCGTTGGATGGGGGGGCAGTTGGCCGAGGCCACTTCCCCTTGGCTTGAGGCTCTCCCTTTAAAGCAGAAGCTGCGCTATGGCGAGAATCCCCATCAGCAGGCAGCTTGGTATAGCGCTCCGAAGCAGGGTTGGGGTAGTGCCATGCAGTTGCAGGGCAAGGAGCTCAGCACCAATAACCTGCTCGATTTGGAGGCGGCTCTGGCCACCGTTCGGGAGTTTGGCTATGGCATGGATGGGGCTTGCCCCGCTGCTCAACATGCTGCTGTGGTGGTTAAGCACACCAATCCTTGTGGTGTCGCGATTGGCAACAGCGTGGCATCGGCTTTGAATCGGGCATTAGATGCAGATCGAGTGAGTGCTTTTGGGGGGATCGTGGCTCTGAATGGATTGGTGGATGCTGCTACTGCTCGGGAGCTCACCAGTTTGTTTGTGGAGTGTGTAGTAGCGCCAGGATTTGAACCAGAAGCTCGGGAAATCCTTGCCAATAAAACCAGTCTTCGAGTGTTGGAATTAGCTCCAGCCGCGATTGATGCGGCTGGTCGTGATCACATTCGCACCATCCTCGGGGGTGTGCTGTTGCAGGAACAGGATGATCAACTTATTGATCCCATGGCTTGGACTGTGGCTAGCCAACGCTCACCTACTTCTGAAGAGAATGAAGATCTCACCTTCGCCTGGCGATTAGTTCGTCACGTGCGCTCTAACGCCATCGTGGTGGCCCGTGCGGGACAGAGTCTTGGGGTTGGAGCAGGGCAGATGAACCGTGTAGGTGCAGCTCGTTTGGCCCTTGATGCTGCGGGTGATCAGGCTAGGGGTGCCGTGCTGGCTAGCGATGGCTTTTTCCCCTTTGATGACACAGTGCGCCTTGCGGCCAACCATGGCATAAGTGCTGTTATTCAACCTGGTGGAAGTAAGCGTGATAGTGATTCAATTGCGGCGTGCGACGAGCTTGGTCTTGCGATGGTGTTAACCGGCAAGCGCCATTTCTTGCACTAAGTACGTAAGTTGATATTTAAAAAGTTGATAGTTGTCTCTGTAGATTATTGTTCTGTGCTCGAGTTATATTATCGCTTTATATTTTAACTTTATTTATCTCGTTGATAAGTTTTGTCCTTACTGAATCTGCCTTGGCTCTGTTTCTTGCGGCCAGAGAAAATTTGCCCGGGCCTGCGCAAACGAAGTAAAAGAAAGTAGTAGCGTAAATTCCTGAAAGTTCAAAGGCATAGCTATGGTTTTCGACTACTGCGAATGGGAAACCTTGCAGCCCAGTATCAAACAGATGGAAGGCAATAGCGAAGCCCATTGTTGATAGCAGGCCAAGTGCACAGAGCCTGGTTGCCAAACCAAGAGCTATTCCAATTGGACAAATGATTTCTGTTAAAGCTGCTGTATAGGTCCAGAACAGAGGGTCGCCTGGTAAAAAGTCAAGGTGTTGACCGATCACGAATTCTGAGAATCCATCTGGATTTTGGAGCTTCTCTAATCCGTTGTGGATCATCAAAATACTTACTCCGATGCGGAGTACAAGAATCCCAAATTCAGCAAAATAGTTGGTCGATTCTGATGATGTGCTGGCTTGAGGGCTTTTTTCTGAGTCAGATCCCTTTGCTTTAGGGGTTTCGGAGCCGGCCATCGTCACCAAGAACTGAAGGAGATTATTTTAGGGAACTGCTTTGCACCTTCCGTTAATCCCCCAGCGCTTTGACACTCTCAGAAGGCTGTTCGGCGACGAGGCGGGCAGGTCAGTCCATGACTTGCATGGAAGTCTTCTTGCACCTTCCAGGTCAGTCGGCGGGAGATTTGTCGCACGATTTCTTTTAGCAGCTGGTCTCCACTTGTCTGCACAAGACCATCCGGTAGCAAAGTGATCACTTTTGGTAGCTGGATCCATACGGAAAGATCCAAGTCCCAGGTTACGAATGTGGTTTGCTCGTCTGTTTCGCTAACGGCTGATTCAGATGGCTCCAGCGTCAGGCCGGCCTTGAAGTCCACGTCATAGTGATGACATGGGGGTTGATCGTGATGAGGTGGCTCGATGCTGATGATTTGATATTTGCCAAGTTGTTGGGGAAGCAGCCTTAAGCCGATGCACGGCTCTACCTCAAAGCCGAAATTGCTAAAACGACCAAGAGTGAGGGCGTAGGACTGCGAATCGAGAGCATTCACTGCCATGGGTGCCGCGCAGCGTTGAAACCAGCCTTCATGGTGGTCGAGGTATTCAGCCACGCTTTTGGGCGGGGCAAGCATCTCCATGCGATCAGAAAAAAGACTGCGATAGCAACGGACTTGAGCTCCGCTGCTATGGCGCAGGCTGTCTGTGGCAGGTATCGATAACAACACGGATGGAATTCCCGGAAAAGGGGTTGGCCGTAGATGTTAACCAATGTAAAGCCAGAGTGTCGTTCAGCGAGAGCTGAGTTCGATCAGCTTCTGGATTACATGTTCAACTGCTCGATCGGGTGTTGATGCTCCGGAGGTGATGCCGACATTCACCTTCCCAGCAGGGAGAAAGTCTTTTTCGATTATTAGATCTTTATCTAACGGCTTGTGATTAATGGTGTTGTCTTCCCCAATGCGTTCTGGGGTATCAATGTGGAATGAGCGGATCCCTCGGCTCATAGCAATCTCTTGCAGGTGCGTGGTGTTTGAGGAGTTGAAGCCGCCGATAACTACCAGCAGGTCTAGAGGTTCATCCACCAAAGAAAACATTGCACTTTGGCGTTCTTCAGTGGCATCGCAGATAGTGTTAAAAGAAAGGAAGTGATCGTTGAGAACTTGGGGGCCATACTTTTCAAGCATTGTTCGCTCGAACAAGCGACCAATTTCTTCGGTCTCACTCTTTAGCATTGTCGTCTGATTTGCTACCCCTATTCTCTGTAGATCTTTGTCTGGATCAAATCCAGGCGAGCATGCTTTGGCAAAGCGTTTCATGAAATCTTTGCTATTGCCTTTGCCGAGAATATATTCAGCTACATATTGTGCTTCTGCAAGGTCCAGTACGACTAGATAGGTGCCTGCAAATGAGCTTGTGGCGAGAGTCTCTTCATGCTTGAACTTGCCATGAATAATTGAAGTAAAAGTGTGCTTCTTATGTTTTTCTACGGTATGCCAAACCTTGGAAACCCAAGGGCAGGTTGTATCGATTATGTGACAACCCCTTTCGTGCAGGAGTTGCATCTCTTGAACGGTGGCTCCAAATGCAGGAAGGATTACCACATCTCCATCACTAACTCCAGAGAAATCCTTTATACCTGCCTCTGCTGATATGAAGCGTACATTCATCAAACGTAGATGATCATTTACCGAAGGATTGTGAATAATCTCATTGGTTATCCAGATCCTTTCATTTGGATAATGTCTTCTGGTTTCATAGGCCATAGCTACTGCACGCTCTACTCCCCAGCAAAAGCCAAAAGCCTCCGCAAGTTTCACTTGCAAGCGACCATGCTTCATTACAGATCCGTTATCCCTAATCGATCCGATTAGGCTGCTTTGATAAGCCTTTTCAAGTGCTTGAGTGCGTTTTGAAGGCGACCCAAAACCACGTCTGTTATAGCGATCAGATTGATGCAGCGAGCGCTTAAAGGCTTGAGTATCCATATTTGTGGAGGCTGCATAAGTTGAGATTCTATTAGGGATACAGCCCAACTAAGCAAATAAAAAAAGCCCGGCTTATGCCGGGCTTAATGAGATCAATTTTGCAGATCAGTCTTTTAGTTACCGGCAGAGGCGAAGTCGGGGTAAGCCTCCATACCGTGCTCACCGATATCGAGACCTGAGATTTCCTCAGATTCCGAAACACGGATGCCGCCGAAGCAAGCACCAATGATCTTCCAGGTAATCCAGCAGGTCACCACTACAAAAACTGCATAGGCGATGCAGCCGAGTGCTTGGACGCCAAGCTGGTTGAAGCCGTGACCGGCAAAAAGGCCTGCATCGGTATTGAACAGTCCGACTGCCAGTGTTCCCCAGATACCGCAGGTGCCGTGCACAGAAAAGGCTCCAACGGGGTCGTCAATATTGAGGCCATCGATGAAAGCCACTGAGAAGACCACAATCGCACCGCCGATCAGGCCGATTAGCCAAGCTGCCCACATCGCGACACCGTCACAGCCAGCGGTGATGCTCACCAAACCGGCAAGTATGCCGTTGATGATCATTGTTAGATCAGGCTTGCCGGAGCAGAGGGTTGAAATGATCGTTGCACCGATGGCCCCACCTGCAGCAGCCAGTGTTGTAGTTACTGCTACGTAGGGCACCGTTTCATTCATCGCTAGTACGGAGCCTGCGTTGAATCCATACCAACCGATCCAGAGGATGAGGCATCCCAGGGTGGCGATCGCCATGTTGTGACCAGGTAAGGCCTGAGCCTTGCCACCTACAAACTTGCCGATACGGGGTCCAAGCGCGATGGCTCCCACCAGACCAGCCCAGGCACCCACGGAGTGCACAAGGGTGGAACCAGCAAAATCTATGAAACCCTTCTGCGCTAGCCAACCATCACCATTCCACTGCCAGGAACCAGCGATTGGGTAGATGAATGCAGTGAGGATTAGCGAGAAAACAACGAACTCGCCAAACTTGATTCGCTCAGCAACTAGTCCAGAAACAATCGTTGCAGCTGTGCCTGCGAAGGCAGCCTGGAAGAGAAAATCAACGCTCGGAACTAAAGTGTCTGGTGTCGTCACCATTTCAGCGGTGACAGTGGGATCAAAGAACAGACCGCCGAATTTCAAAACACCTGGGATCACCCAGTCGGCTTTGTACATGATCTGGAACCCTATGAACCAGTAAGCCGTCACTGCCAAGGTGAAGACAAATAGGTTTTTGGAAAGGATATTGACGGCGTTTTTCTGACGGCACATCCCTGCTTCGACCATGGCGAAGCCGGCGTTCATGAAGATCACCAGGACTGCGGCTATTAGTAGCCAGAGTTGGTTGGCTAGGAAGTTTGGGGTTAGGTCAGGGAGATCAGCTGCATGGGCTGAAAGGTTGAAAACGCCTAGGCCGAAGAGGGCAAAGGGTACGCAGGCCAGCCAAGTTATTGAACGATTTGAGCTGAAGCCGCGGATGCTGCGCAGCAGGAGCATCGGTCCCTCTAGGAGACTTGCCTCCTGCAGTCGCACCGTGCGCCGCCCTGGGGGCTGATGCAAAGCAGTTGTCATTGAATAAAGAAGCAGATCTGCGAGATGACAAACGAGCTGGAATGCTGTTTGAGTCCGGACCATGCTCGCTGCGAAACAAAGTTTTTTTGTTCGTTTTGATACAAAACTGCTTCTCGTCGGCTTTTTTTAGGTATTTATCGAGCACAGAGCGCGTGATTCGTAACATGTCGCAATTGTGTTTTTGTGAACCTCTATCTCTGTAATTTCGCTATTGGCCTGAGGCCCTCCCAGGTGATGTGATCGCGGTGAAACCCGAAGCAGCATGGAAATACTTCTACTCCAGCTGCAAGGGCCTGGCGGAATAGCTCGCCATAGCGAGGGTCGGCGCTATCGCCTGGGGCGAATGCGTCGACATCAGGGCGGCTTAAGCAGGGCACCAAGACGGCTCGGGACTCAGGCAGAACCCCGATTAGTTCTTTTAAATGTTTTTGCCCTCGTTCTGTAACCGTATCGGGGAAGAGGGCTAAGCAGTTTTCGCTCCAGGTGGTGTTCTTTACTTCTAAATAAATTGGTCTGGCGTCCGGGCCATCGGCTTCAGGGGTTAAAAGCAGATCAATGCGGCTGCGCCGGTTACTGCCGTAGGTCACTTCAGGGCGAATCGCTGTGATCGGCCCTAGTTCTTTCTTGAGGTAGCCGGCTTCAATTGCGGCTCTGATCACTCCATTGGCTAAGGCGGTGTTGACGCCCACCCAACAGAGGTCTCCCTTGGCGCTTGGAGCCTCTGCTTGCTCCCATGTCCAGGCCAATTTGCGCTTAGGGGAAGGCGCATGGCGTAGTCGCACTCTGCCCCCGGGATGCAGAACCCCGGTCATCGGACCGGTGTTGGCGCAGTGGGCTGTAACGATTTCGCCGCTTACTAGCTCCACATCGGCAAGGAAGCGTTTGTAGCGCTTTAGTAACAGCCCTTCTTCAAGGGGCGGGAAGCTAAGCAGGGGCGTGCCGATCATCAGGGCTGTATCTATAGGGCCATGGTGGCGCCTTTTCGGCTTAAGAATGCGGCAGAACTGATGTAGTGCTCCGGGGCCAACGGATGGCGAGATCCCTCAAGCGTATTGCCCTGGTCGTTACCGTCGGGACCCTGCTTAGCAAGTTGGGCGGGCTGGCTAGGCAGCTGGTGATCGCTGCCGCCTTTGGAGTGGGAGCGGCCTATGACGCCTACAACTACGCCTACGTATTGCCGGGATTTCTGTTGATCCTCCTAGGTGGGATTAATGGTCCTTTTCATAGCGCCATGGTCAGTGTCCTCAGTAGACGACCGCGGCAGGAG
>MPLX02373723.1_pt1 | contig 23096 bp, 22 predicted proteins | sample 1617341 | NCBI WGS metagenome assembly MPLX02 (sample SAMN05944804, study PRJNA350692) | marine metagenome | biome: marine; feature: ODZ; material: water; isolation source: 120 m water sample filtered on 0.2 um supor filter | place: Pacific Ocean | collected 2012-04-08 | depth 120m m | reverse complement strand
GTCTGAACAAACTTGTTGTATGGTTCATGATGTTAATATGATAATCCTTCCTAATTGTTTCTACTTGTTCTATGTCGGATGTATATGTAATCTCAAAGTCTAAAATGTCAGACAATCTCGCTAGTGTTGATTGAATAAACCATTCCTTGTATGGATCCATCTCTATAGCATCTGCATCCATTACACCATCAGGACCTGGATATGTTGTTAAAGCCCCTTTGGCATCAATGAAGACACTGATGCCATCCCTACTACTACTTTCTGCTAGTTCATGTTTGTGAGTCTTGTTATCACTAGAGAGAGAGTTATTGATCAGATGATGGATTTCAAATGCAGGCCCCTCGTCAATTACACCGACGTTAGTAGACACCTCTTCTCTTTTCCCTTCCCCATCTGTATAGGTGGCTAAAACTTGTATTTGATAACCACTCTTTGATACAGGGACTGTAAAGGTTTTGCCTATTGAACCGGCATTGATCCATTCAGAGTGTTCCTCTTTTTTGATTTGCCATGTATAGGAAACTTCTCCTTGGAGGCCATCCGGATCCCTTGTGCTTTGTGCTGCTGAGAGCACACGACCAGCCGTCAAAACCTGTGATCGAGATAAGTTATCGGACTCTGTAACGACTTGACCCGTTTCATCTTTGATCGTGATCGCGAAGGTGCCTGAGCCATCATCAATACCATTGTTACCGTGATCCTCTGCATCGATCTTTACTATTATCTTTTGATTGCTGGTGTTATTGGCATCACTGGCATCCACTGCTTTTATGTAAACCTCATAAATGTTGTTGCGGCTGTTGTCTTGGGGCGAGTCATATTCTGGGGCTTGCTTGAAGCTCAGGGCTCCAGTTGTTCGATTGATTTCAAATAGGTCTACATCCTCGCCACCGTCTAGTTGCCAATTAACAGGTCCATAATCTGCTGAAAATAGATGAATTACGTTGGTATTCTCTTTGATTCTTAAGCTGGAAACAATTGCTCCTTTGTTAGTAGATGGGCCAGTGATTAACAGAGGGGCTTCTGTGGCTGCACCATAAATTGATTTCAGGGCATCAATATCAATTTCTTGAAACCATTCTGGATATGTTTGAGTTGGTTCACCGCTGGCCATTACGGTTTGATCTACAGAAATGTCTTCTGAACTATCAACGACATCTCCATCCGTACTTGTTGACGGACTCTCAAGCCATAATGCATTGCCAATCTGTCTCAGGATTTCTGCCTGATAACCTTCTGTTAAAGTGCCATAGTTGCCATTGTCGAATGTCTCAAGACTCTCATTGATTGATATGTAATATTCGATTGAGCCTGATCTTGCCTCTCCTTCGTCTGGCGTTGCCCCCCAGGAAAAAAATTGCGTAGATGAAGCCGGAGTCCAGTTGTTAGTCTGATCATAAATATAACCATCATGCAGCAGGATATTCACATGAAAATCCTTGCTTATGTTCTCGACTTCTTCGATGTCAGTCGTGACTGAGAAGTCTATTGCTAGAATCTCTCCCAGTCTTTCTAGTACGGATTGGATATACCAACTCTTTTCTTGATCCATAGCAGTAGCCTCTATGTTGGTCATTTCAATGCCAGAGTTATCCCAATCCTGATCTCTCATCGGGTATGTTATTGAATCACCTTTGGTATCTATAAAGACGCTGATACCTTTTCTTGCTAGGCCACTGGCAAATTCTTGAATTTCAAAGGTATTTGGTGCGGTCCCATACTTTGTGTTGTTAACAATCATATTTACTTCTAAGCCATTCCCCTGATTGGTTGCTGAGTTAACAGAATCGTTACCCTCAATCTTTAGACTTTGAAGTGTCAAGTGATTATTGACATGGAACATCGTTAAAGGTGGTAAACTAGCTCAGGACAATATACAGTAGAAAGTAATTTTTGCAACTCTCGTTCAGGAAACTCTTTGTGCAAATTGATTCAGGGCCAGGCCTGCTTCGCATCTGAGTTCTCGTCATTATTTTGTAACCCGTTGGCAGGCGCTCAAGACCCAGGCGAAACTTGCACCTCTGTCTTGTTGGATCTTGCTGATATATTATTATTATAAGCTGGTCTGCTGGTAATGACCTGTCTGGTTAATTAGCTCTCAGTCTTATATCGATGCACAGCTTTGGCAGGTACATTTTTAACTTATTGATTGTCTTTGACAGGAAATAAATTCTTTGCTGTTCAGGACCTACACTTCTATTCTTGTTGCCTCTACTCGGTTTGGCGCCAAAGCTATTTGCTTGGCCCTCAATTTAAATCCTACTAGCTCAAGTTGACACGTGCTTCGAAATTAAATCACATGCTTTACAAATTCTCGGGCCATCCATGTTCGAGACTCGCTAAAGGGTGTTTGAACGTTCAGACTGTTGTGAGCTTTGACAAGCCAATGACGGTTCAGGTCCTTCAAGATGAACAGCGCACCAAGCTTGATCAGAACGACGATGTGCTCTTCTACGCTGAGCCTCGCTTCGTGCATCACCTGGACCAGTCCTTTCGGGAGCGACTGACACGTCTTTACAAGCAGCGGATCCCGGCTTCTGCCACCGTCCTTGACTTGATGTCGAGTTGGGTCTCCCATCTGCCTCGCGATGTGAGCTACGACCGTGTGATTGGTCACGGTCTCAATGAAAAGGAGCTTGCAGAGAATAAGCGGCTGGATAGCCATTGGGTTCAGAACCTCAACCTCGATCAACAGATCCCACTCAAGGATGAGAGTATCGATGTAACCCTGATTGTTGCAGGTTGGCAATACCTGCAGCAACCAGAGGACGTGGCGGCAGAGCTGTTCAGGATCACGCGCCCGAAGGGGCAGATTATTGTCGCTTTTTCAAATCGTGCTTTTTGGCAAAAAGCACCTCAGATCTGGACCGATCACAATGATCGAGACCATCTTGAGTACGTGGGCAGAGTCTTGATGGCACAGGGCTGGGAGACTCCCAGGTTTATTGCCGAGGAGACCAAGGCGCCGGGCCTGTTGGGTCTTCTTGGTGGGAATGGCGATCCGTTTTTTGCCGTAATTTCATCAAAGCCGAAGCATTTGGATTGTTCAAAGCAATAACACTGTCTGTTCCAATTGCAGGAAAACTATTGATTTGAATTGCTGGATTCGGAATCTAATTTCAGTGCAGAGATGATAAAGCCATAGCCAAGCACCCTTGGGTAGAGGACTACAGCAAGAATGATGGATGCCAATGCGCTGATCAAGAAGGTTGTGATTTGCCCTACAGAGCCGGCTACGTAGACATCAGCGTTGAGAAGGGGGAAATCAATCAGCGAGCCGACGGTGCCCCAGATCATTACCCAGGCTGATACATAGCCAATGCCAAACCAGTCTTTTCTTGTCATGGGTCCTTCTTGGCGAAGATCAGGCAGCCATTCAACACCATGGTTTGCCATAGGAGCTATCTTCTGTATCTTTGGATTTGGTTCGAATCATCAAGACGCTTGAATAGGGCGAGTCTTTGAACAAGTGCTCTGCTGATCTGGAAGGCATGTTCAGCAAACTTTCCGCTAAGGAATTATCCCGGAGACACTGCTGAGATCTTGCTCTCAAGCTTGGACGAAGACCTGCCAGCGTTACTCAACGGACTTGGCTTTGCAACCTGTTTAGCAGCTAAGAACTCAGTGACGAGTCGACCATGCCGTGGCAAGACTTCAATTCATTGGCGATCTGGCTAGCCTCTGATTTCCTGTGCACAGAACCTTTGGCCATTAATGTGAATGAGGTTGTTGTGACGACCCCTGAGGGTGAAGCGAAAACCCTAGCTGTCTATGCAGGCAAGGTGCTTCTGATCGTGAATGTCGCCAGCCGTTGTGGGTTCACGAAGCAATATGCAGGTCTGCAGGCGTTGCAGGACACCTATGGTCCGCAAGGCCTTGTCGTGCTTGGTTTTCCCTGCAATGACTTTGGTGGACAGGAACCAGGCAGCTTGAGCGATATCAAGAGTTTTTGTGCCACTAACTTTGGCGCCAGCTTTGAATTGTTCGATAAGGTTCATGCCAAGGGTTCCACCACTGAGCCCTACACAACTCTCAACCAGGTGGAGCCAAGTGGAGATGTGACCTGGAACTTCGAGAAGTTTCTGATTGCTAGAGATGGCAACGTCATCAGCCGTTTCAAAAGTGCTGTCGCTCCTGAATCCGCTGAGCTGAAGGCAGCAATTGAAAAGTCCATCGCGTCCTGAAAACCCCACCAGTTAAAACGGCTACAGCCGCTTTACCGTTGTATTTTGGCAGTTGGATCGATGGTTTAGATCATTGGTTCACTTACATCGGTTGTAGCCCTTTTGCCTTTTTATTGAACTTTCATACGTTGAATTATTGTTGAAAAATTCAATTGATCTGCTGCTGATGTTTGGCCATGCTTTAAATCAGAGCCAATAAGTTGTGGATTTAATTTCTACTCCTTTTGATACTCTCTGGTCGCTTGTTTCTCAAGTGGTGTTTCCCCCTGCTTTCAAAATGGTTCCTTGCTCAAGTTCTTGATGCCTTGCCTTGAGATCGACAAGACAAATCCCGCAGCTTGTTTGAGTTGAGCATTCGGCTGCTTGTTCGATCAATGTCTGCCGCAGCCAGGATCCTTGAGTTCATCGCGCCACCATCGGAGCGCCTGCTCCAACATCGCCTCCACTTCGCTGCGCTCCCCCCCCTTGAGCAGCTGCACCATCGCCCCTGCCAGAAGTTCAGCCGCCCGGCGGTCTGCATCACCTTTGAATTGATGCCAGTTGTTTTCGTTGAGGGACAGTTGCCGATGTAGCTCGCAGGCCAGGCTGCTGGCATTTTCGGGCCATTGCGTTCTGCTGTTGTTCATCTGATGGTTTGTTCTCTGGCTCTATCTTGCTTGGATCGGCTGGGAAGTGAGATGGTGAAACAGTCAGGCCTTCAACCACTGCGTTGGCTCCATCGTGCCGCGAGCTTGATGCTGCAGGGGCAGGTTCAGGCCCGCTCGGCAGGTCAATCCAGTGGAGTGCAGGTGCGACGAACCCGTCAGCGACAACGGGTCGGCAGGCTGTTGATGGACACCTCGATTCCCGGCTGGCCCTTGCCGGAGCGTCAAGGTGATTGGCTCTGGCGGGCGTTGCGATGGGGTGGTCCAGCGCTTGTTCTCGCCAGCTGGCTCAGTCAGCGTTGATCTGGAGTGGCTTTGGCTTACACGGCCACTGGGCAATCCTGACGAACCACAACCAGTGAATCTGCTTCCTCAGAGATGGCGTTGCTCAACAGGGGAACCGACATCTTTGCCGGCGCCGGCAGCTCATTCCCCCTGCTCCAGGCGGAATGCAACGCTCTTCTGCGTTGATCCTCCGCAAGCACAAGACGATCAGCGGCTGCTTTAGGGCTTTCACCTGTAAGCAAGGCACTTCTCAGGCAGATGCCGAATCCATGGGCCTCGATCTGAGTCTTGCCTTCCATGAACACAATCTGGAAGGTCCATCCCTGCAACCATCGAAGCCTAAAGGGATTGGTCATTTGGTCCCTTGGGGAATAGACGCAGCCTATTGATCTGATCTCAGATGACAAGGTGCCTTGTCAGCAAATCCGTTCATGACTGGCATCACCGGGCTTTCTTGCTGACCAGACCCTGGTCATGAAATGGGACTCTGCCGTGATCCCTTCAAAGCCAATTGTGTGCAATCTCGCGTCAATGTCATCGTTGATGTAGTCATTGTAGAAAGGCTCGTGAAAAATACTTTGGAAGTTCTCCATGACATCAGTGAATTGAGGCGAATCCTTGAGCTGAATGGAGTCGGCCAGCACTAACACTCCTCCTGGTTCAAGCACCCTCCAGCATTCGCTGAGAACGTTCTGCCGGGCCGATGCAGGCAGTTCATGGAGCAGGAAGACGCAGGTCACGGCTTGAAGCCCGCCATTGCTGAAGGGCAGATCTTCGCCATTGCCACGCACCAATTGGATCAGATTTCCTCTGCGATTGTTGAGCCACCTGTTGGCCTGGCCCAGGTACGCCGAGGAAAGATCGAGGCCGATCAGTTCCAGCTCAGGTAGCGCAGCCCGGATCTGCTTGAGTGTGCGCCCGGTGCCTGTCGCGATATCAAGCACCCTCAGGCATGCCGAGGGCCGATCCTTAAAATGCTTCAGCCCCCGCCGCAGTGGTGCCAGCAACCTTCGGCGCATGCAATCAGCGGTGCCATTGAAAAGGATCTCGACCTGCAGGTCATAAAGACTGGCGGAGTGATCGCTGAGGTATCCATCTGTCTGATGGTGAAAATTCTGGAGGTAGTAGTCGGGATAGATCTCCGGGTTTGTCTCTTTGGGGAGGTCTTTGATATTGCGGGTGCGCCTTCGCTGCCAATAGGCGGGAAGATCCAGCCATACCAGGGGGTAATGGCTGGCATAGTCCAGCCAGGGGATGTCGAACAGCAGACTTTCCGGGTAAATCCCGTCTTCGGCATCCTGCCAGTCGAGTTGTTCTAGATCCGCCATCGACCGTCTGAGCAGACGCAATGAGTCAGAGGAGATCGGTCGTGTTCTGGGCATGGCTTCAGGCGCCACAAGTTTCATCAGCTGTGAGCTCAGTTCCTTGTGGGCAAGGCCAGCCAGGCTTTTCCCCTGTTGAAGGGTCTGATAGGCGAGCTTGGTGAGGGGCGGCGGCGCCATGGATCAGATCGTGTTGACCTCCATTTCAGCGCCTGGGTCGGGAGCAGACACCAAACTCCACCGATACTTTTCGCAAAGGAATCGCAAATTCTGTAGTCGTTGATACAGAATGATCTTGTGAACCTTGTTTGGAGTCCTGCAATGGTTGTTCCGTCTTCCTCAGCAACGTCGGTGGACCCGACGGTTGAAGAGCTGGCTTGCTCTCTTCCGCTTCGCTATCGGCCCAGTGTCCTCAGTCGCAGGCGTTGTGCTGCCGCAGAGTTCATTGCCTGGTCTGATCAACGGGACCATCAGCGCCGCCTGCAGGTCTCCCGTCAGGCCCAGCTTGCGGTGCATCGAGACCTGCTCGATCAGCGCTATGCCATGGCTCAGCAGCTGGCATGGGCCAGAAAGCATGCCCAGCTCAAAACCCTGCATGCCAGTGCGATGGCGCAGTTGCGCCACCGCTGATTCAGCTCCTGACCAGGGTTGCCCCTGGATCCTTTCCATGGGCCTTCGAGCCAGCTGCGCAGCAATCGCGGCTGCGCAGTGATCGTCTCTGTCCCATGCACCCATACAGGCTGCTGAATCTTGCTGAATATCAACTTCAACTGTCTTGCCGTCTTTTATAAAGACAATTTCAGTGACTGATGGATCACTGTGTACGTTAATTTCAGTCGTCATTTTGTAGCCTACAAAACCGTGTTTCCCTAAGACTTTGCTGGCTGCAAATAAGACGTCATCCGAAGGATCCTCAATTGACTCAACATATTTGATTTCACTTGATTTGCTGGCTCCCTAATGCTTGCTGGCTGCTGCACGAAATGCTAAAGATGCTGACACCAGCAACTGCAGCAACAACAAGAGGGTTGAAGGTTTTGATGATAAATAGGAGTTATTGACTAATAGCTAAACATCGTAAAATCTTGATGCCTTAAGAAGGTTTTTGACAAATCAAGCGCGCAATTGTTTTAGCCAAGTCTACGCTCTCTCAAAGGATCTCGAAGTCTGCCTGATGCTCGTCGTTGCCGACCAGGTGCATGGCAGTGCCTGGCAGGCGTTGATTCCTCTGGGCTTGACCTGTTTCACCGTGGCGGCGCTGGCGGTGGCGTCGGTGGCGGCACGAAGGAGGCGCTACTGGTGAGCTTCTTTGCTGGGAAAGGAAACCTCCGTCACCAACACTGTGTTGAGCAAGCAGAGGCTGGCGGAGGCCTCCCTTGCCTTTGATTTCACGTCGTTAAGGAAGACGTGGCCTGCAGGCTTGAGAGTGAGTTGAACGTTTCAACTCTTGCCTTCGCTGGTTCTCCCCTCCAGGCTGTTGCTGCTCAACAAGAAGACGCCTGTGCAGCAGATCTAGGGGTGATCAGGGTTCTTATTGGGCACAAATCAGTATCCATCAACTTTGGGAATCAGCTTTGAGTCAGCAGATTCTATTTAGAGTTATTTCTGCTGTTGCTTGTCTGGCTTGGCGTCGCGATATGAGTTGGCTCTGTTTTCTCTAATCAAGCGCTAAAATCTATTCCCTCGCTTGCGAGAGTATGTTCCCAGCGTGAGGCTGGAGCGAATAAGCTATAGTAGAAAATAGTTCTTATAATAACATGAGATACACAAGGATCTTTGGGGCGAGCTCAACAGGAGCACCTTGGAAGGGAATTGCCGAAGCCACGTTCGCAATTATATTCACGCTCCTTGTTATTGAGCTTCCTATTATGATAATAGAGATCCTAGATAAGGGTTCTTCTCATGCTTCGTATCCAGAACTTTTGATGTCTATTGGAATCCTTGTTTTGGGGTATTTCTTTATCTATGCAATCTTGTATGATGTTTGGGCTTTTCATAAAGGATTGCTTGAAAGAGGTGGCGGCAAAAAAGCATCAGAGATCATCACCCTGTTCTTCATCTGGATGGCCAGTCTGGTCCCGCCGGCATTTTATATGCTAGGTCATTATTCGCAAAAAATTATATTGCATGAAATCACTGGGAAAAAAGAGCTTCTGCTGACCAATATTGAGGTAACTATTTGTCAGGTGACTATGTTTGCAATAATAGGATTCCTTTATTTAATGCTCTTTTTGTACGCCTGGAATGAGCAAAAGGAGACTTCAGGGTCTCAAGGCGAAGGAAATGCAATCACGTTCAAGTTAATTCAAAGCCTTACGGCGACAAGGGCTATTCTTTGTTTGCTTGTTCTGTTGGCTTCTCTTTGCTTTGCATGGCCGAATTACCTGATTTATTTAGGTTTTATTGCCTTGATCACATTTACTAATTTTGACTTGATCTCATCTACTAGAACGTTGTCAAGAGCTTTGAAGGGCGAGTAATCTGAAATCTTAAGGCAGCTTCCTCTTGATTTGTCTTTAACAAGGTCAAAGCTCTTCCTTGGCTGATGGAACCATTCGCTCTGTTCCATTTATTTCAGTTGAGTCAGCAAGCAACAGCAATCCAGTCAGGCTCAGATCGAACCTCCTCCCGATCTACTGGATTCACAGAGTGCTCTCGCCCAGCAGCACCACTGGGCGAATCGAAAAGCTCATCAAAAATATCCACACCAGTGTGTAATGGTCCACCTAAGGCATCGTTGCGTCAATGCTTTGCAAAGGGGGGTGAGCCCCCCTTTTTTGCTCAAGCGTCGTAGTACATCACGAATTCGTGGGGATGGGGGCGCTGACGCAGTTGCTGAACCTCTTCGTATTTGAGGTTGATCCAGTTATCAATGAAATCATCAGTGAAGACTCCACCTTCGGTGAGGAAGCCACGATCAGCATTTAGTGCTTCCAAGGCGCCATTCAATGAGGCTGGAACCGTGGCGATTTTCTCCAGTTCTTCAGCAGCAAGTTCAAACAGATCCCGATCTTCTCCATCGCCGGGGGAGATCTGATTTTTGATGCCATCAAGACCAGCCATCATCATCGCGCTGAAGGCGAGATAGGGGTTGGCAAGGGCATCACCGGATCGGAACTCAAGACGCTTGGCCTTGGGGTTCGGGCCAGTGAGGGGAATGCGCACCGCGGCAGAGCGGTTGCCTTCGGAATACACCAGGTTCACCGGTGCCTCGAAGCCGGGCACCAGGCGTTTGTAGCTATTGGTGGTGGGGTTGGTGAAGGCGAGGAAGGCAGGTGCGTGCTTGAGAATCCCGCCGATGTACCAGCGAGCGGTCTGGGAGAGGTTGGCGTAGGTGCCCTCACCGAAGAACAGAGGTAGATCTCCGTTCCAGAGGCTCTGGTGCACATGCATGCCGCTGCCGTTGTCATCGAAGACCGGCTTGGGCATGAAGGTCGCCGTTTTGCCGTATCTCTTGGCCACGTTGCGAACGATGTATTTGTAGATCATCACGTTGTCTGCAGCTTCAATCAGCTCGGCGAATTTCATGCCGAGTTCATGTTGCCCAGCACCGGCAACCTCGTGGTGATGCTTTTCGGTGGGGATGCCCAGCTGCGCCATCAGAAGCAGCATTTCGGATCGAATGTCCTGCGCTGTGTCGTTGGGAGGTACGGGGAAATATCCCTCCTTGATTTGAATTTTGTAGGCGAGGTTTCCACCCTCTTCGATCCGGTTGGAGTTCCAGCCGGCTTCGATCGTGTCGACGCTGTAGGAGGCGCTGCCTTCGCCTGAGTTGTAACGGACGTCATCGAAGAGGAAGAATTCGGGTTCAGGACCGAAAAATGCCTTCGTGGCCAGGCCAGTGCTGTTGAGATAGTTCAATGCCCGCTTGGCCAGAGCCCTTGGGCAGCGGTCGTAGGGCTGGCCACTGCGTGGTTCCTGAATCGAACAGATCAGACTCAGGGTCTTGTGCTTGTAGAAGGGATCGAGCCAAGCCGTGCTCGCATCAGGCACCATCGCCATGTCGGAGGCATTGATGGATTTCCATCCCCGGATCGAAGAGCCATCAAAGGCAAGGCCTTCGTTGAAGGATTCCTCCTCGATCAGATCAGAGCAAACCGTGAGGTGCTGCCACTTGCCGTGAAGGTCGGTGAATTTCAGGTCGACCAGTTCTATGCCCTCGTCCCTGATCTTGCTGAGGACGTCCTGAGGAGAGTTGGCCATGGTGAAGCTATTCCTGACGTCATAAAGATCGATTGACCGTAGGCAGGTGTGTGCCGTCATTTTGTATCAACCGATACTTTTTAATATCCGCTTGCGTGTTCTTGCGGTTTGCGTAACCGTTTCTGTCAACTTCCTGGATTGTCAAGCGTTTAAAGCCATCGGCCTTGATCGGCGGTGTTAATTTTCGAATAGACAATCAACCAGGCGATCTGGATGCGCGACGCCATCTCCGGTTTGATCGGCCGCTACGACCAGTTAGGTCGTTATCTGGATCGATCGGCCACAGACCGGATTGAAGACTTCTTTGCAGAGTCTGCCCTGCGCTTACAGGCGGTTGAATTAATCAACCGAGAGGCCACGGAAATCGTCCGTGAGGCCAGTCAGCGCCTTTTCGAGAGCCATCCTGATCTTCTCCTGCCAGGGGGCAATGCCTACACCACCAGGCGCCTGGCGGCCTGTCTGCGGGATATCGATTACTTCCTCCGTTACGCCAGCTATGCCCTGGTGGCTGGTGACAACACCATCCTTGATGAGCGGGTGCTCAACGGTTTGGGCGACACCTACAAAAGTCTCGGGGTTCCGACGGGCCCGATTGTGCGCAGCATCGTGCTGCTTGCAGATGTGATCTGTGAAGCTCTTGTCTCAGAAGGCTGTGCCCTTGATGGCCTGGCTCCGGTGCAGAGACCTTTTGATCACATGGCCCATGCTCTGGCCGAGTGCGATGTGCGCCAGCGTTGACAGGGGTTGACCAGGCCAGTACCCATCAGGCCTGAAACACAATGGCTTTGAAAGGCACCGTCGTTTCATTGCCTTTGCAAAGCTTTGAGCCTGGCCGGACGAATGCTTAGGCTCCCCACTAACTCAAGCACCCCAGGGCCTTGACGCGCGAGCAATTTCTTTTTCAGGTTGATGAAAGCCACAGGAAGGCTTTCGAACCAATTTCCACTCCAGACCGTCTTCTGCTTGGTCCAGGGCCTTCCAATGCCCATCCAACGGTTCTGCAGGCACTCTCCAGAACGCCTATTGGCCATCTGGATCCTCTTTACGTTGAATTGATGGGAGAGGTGCAGGAACTCCTGCGCTATGCCTGGCAAACCGACAATCGCCTCACCTTGCCGATGAGCGGCACGGGTAGCGCCGCAATGGAGGCCACCCTGGCCAACACCATTGAGCCCGGTGACACCGTCTTGGTGGCGGTGAAGGGCTATTTCGGCAATCGTCTTGCCGATATGGCAGGCCGTTACCGCGCTCAAGTTCGCGTGATCGAAAAGCCTTGGGGCGAAGCTTTTTCACTGGCGGAACTGGAAGCAGCCCTGATTGAGCACAAGCCGGCGATCCTCGCCCTTGTCCATGCAGAAACGTCTACCGGCGTACGTCAACCGATGGAGGGCATCGGTGATCTCTGTAGAAAGCACGATTGCCTGCTGCTGCTCGACACCGTCACATCGCTGGGGGGAGTGCCTGTCTTCCTCGATCAATGGAAGGTTGACCTGTCCTACAGCTGCAGCCAGAAGGGCCTCAGCTGTCCTCCAGGCCTGGGACCCTTCACGATGGGACCCCGCGCCGAGGCAAAGCTTGCAGCCCGTTCCGGCAAGGTTCCCAATTGGTATCTGGATGTATCCCTGCTCAATCAGTACTGGGGCAGCGATCGCGTCTATCACCACACGGCGCCGGTGAACATGAACTTCGGCATGCGAGAGGCCCTGCGCCTTCTTGCTGAAGAAGGCCTTGAGAAGTCCTGGGATCGTCACCGCTGCAATGCCGAACAGCTCTGGAATGGTTTGGCTCGATTAGGCCTCGAGCTGCATGTTCCTGAGGAGCTGCGTCTGCCGACCCTCACCACGGTTCGTATCCCCGAAGGGGTAGATGGCAATGCCTTCAGGCTGCATCTGCTCAACAGCTTCGGAATCGAGATTGGGGGGGGGCTTGGCAGCCTTGCCGGTCAGGTCTGGCGGATCGGGCTGATGGGATACAACTCCACCCCAGAGAACGTCGAACGCCTGCTCAATCTCTTCGAGACGGAACTTCCCAAGTTTCGCAAGAGTGTTACCGCCGCCGCCGCTGCCTGAACCAGCGTTCCAACTGCAGGCGTGCAGCCTGCTCTTCAACACCGCCGATCACAGTCATCTGATGGTGGGCGCTGATGTGACTCGCCAGGTCAATGGTCCCCCCCAGGCCGCCCCGTTTACGGTCATGGGCCGCGAAAATCACCTGCCCCATGCGCGCCTGAACCAGGGCAGCAGCGCACATCGGACAGGGCTCCAGGGTCACGATCAGGGTGCAGTCGTTGAAGCGCCAATCGTTCCTCAACCTTGAGGCCTGTTGCAGAGCTGTCAGCTCAGCATGGCCGAGGGGGTCCCGGGAGCGTTCCCTGCGGTTGCTGCCGTGGCCAATGCAATGACCAGAGTCATTGAGAACCACTGCGCAGACAGGCACTTCGCCCTGTTGGCCGACCAGCTCAGCGCGAATCAGCAATTGCTTCATCCAGCGGCTGCGCTGACGATCGCTGAGTTCAAACGGATGGGCCGACAACACCGTTAAAGCAGTTGGCAGATAGGAACAATGCCATCGGGAGGGAGAATGGGTGTTGCTTCCTCCTCGCCTTTGCTAGGCAACCCCCAAAGCAGGCCGGTTGAGCCCCTGCCAGCCTTCGCATCGCCGGACCATCTGGATCAGAGCCTGCAGGCTTTTCTGACCGAGTCCAGTTCAAGGCTTTGCAGCTGGTTTGCCTCGGCGAGCCAGAGAGGACCACTGCCGCCTCTGCGGATGCTGCCTGAGATTGCCCCTCTGGCTGAGGGACGCTCCGCTGAAGGTTTGCTGGATGATCTTCAGCTGATCATGGAGGGTGCCTATCAGCCCTCCCATCCAGGGGCTCTGGCCCATCTCGATCCGCCGCCGCTCACCGCTTCGATTGCGGCAGATCTGATCTGCGCTGGCCTCAATAACAACCTTCTCGCTGAAGAGCTCTCCCCAAGCCTCTCAAGCCTGGAACGACAGATCTGCGGCTGGTTCGCCCAGCGTCTTGGCATGCCGGGCAAGGCCGGTGGTGTGGCGGCAAGCGGCGGAAGCCTCAGCAATCTGATCGGCCTTGTCGTGGCTCGGCAGCGCGCTGGTCTGCAGAACAATTCCAGTGCCGTGGTTCTTGCCAGTGCTGATGCCCATGTGTCACTGGCCAAGGCCGTGCGAGTCATGGGGCTCGCCGCTGACGCCCTGCAGCAGGTGCCTGTTGACAGCGAGGGGCGCATGGATCTCGAGCAACTCTCGGCAAGGATTCAGACCCTGGAGGCCTCGGGGCGTCCCTGCCTGGCGGTTGTGGCCACAGCCGGCACCACCTTTCGCGGGGCGGTGGATCCCCTGGTCGCTCTCGGGGATCTCTGCAGCCGCAAAGGTCTCTGGCTTCACGTGGATGGCGCGATCGGTGCTGCTTTTGGTTTGCCAAATTCCACAGCCGCCCTTGTGGAGGGGCTGAACAGGGCGGATTCGATCACGGTCAATCCCCAGAAGCTGCTTGGAATCACCAAAACCTCCTCTCTGTTGCTGGTGGCTGACCGTGCCGATCTTGAGGCTGCTTTCGCCACTGGTCTGCCCTACATGGAGCCGGCCTGGGGTGAGGCCCATGGCGGTGAGCTGGGTCTCCAGGGCAGCCGTTCAGCCGAGGTTCTCAAGCTCTGGCTGGGGCTTCGTCAGCTTGGCGAGCAGGGTATTGAGCATCTGCTTGAAGGGGCTCTGCAGCGTCGTCGCCAGCTTGAGCAGCGCCTGGATTCAACAGGGCTTCGTCTGCTCAGTGGGCCATTGCATCTGATCGCCTGTACCCCCCAGCACAGGGATGGGGATGCTGGGGCGCGTTGGTCTGTGCAGACCCGACAGACCTTGATCGATCATCAACTCATGGTCTCCCGTCCTCTCTATCAGGGCCGTCACCATCTCAAAATCGTGCTGGGCAATCCCCATACCCAGACCTGTCATCTGAATCTGCTTGCCGAGCTGCTCAATCAGTCCATCCAGGGGTTGGGCTGATGGCTGCACAAACCTCCAGGAAACGTTTTGTCGCCATGATCACGGCGGTTGTGTCGGTGGCCATCGGTGTGCTTTATCTGGCGCTGATCACGGTTCTGGATGCCCGCGGTCCTCTTCTGCCACCTCCCCCCGAGGCCCTGGGCGGGGGGGCAGTTGCCGATGTTTCTGCCGTTGCAGGGGCTCCACCACCTGACGCAGTGCCATCTCCAGGAAGCGCTTGAGGGAACTGTCGCGACTGTTGAGGTTGTAGTGGTTCTGCACCACCTCCTGCATGCCGCCATCGCCCCAGTCCTGGTCCTGCTCGAAGTAGGTGATGAAACTTGCTCCGGCGATGCGGGTGAGCCATGCCGCAGCAACTCCCTGAACCGCGCGTCCAATCAGAAGTGTGGGCAGATTGACCGTTAAGGCCGTGCCGATCAGGGCCACCCCTCCTTTGACAACACCAAGACCGGCGAGGGAGCGGCCCACGGCGATCGCCAGATCCTGAGCGCGCTCCTTGGTGAGTTGCACCCCATAGATGCGTGCCACCTCCATCACCATCTGGGCATTCACCGCTGCGGTTCCGAGCAGATCAACCCCAGGAAGTGGGGTTGCAGCAACGACCCCGCCACTGATCCAGCTGTAGCGGTCAACGCATTGACGTGCCTCCTGCTGCCGTTGAGCGTCGAGCAGGCGACGTCCAGCATCCCCGAGGTCTCGGCATTGCATCAGGATGTTGTCGGCAAGCAGTTCCTCGCCATCGGCATGCAGAACTGCGGCAAGCCTTCTCAGCAGGCTGTTCACCTCCGGTGGCGGTTGCAGGGGCCGTTGGCCTGGGCGAGGTATGGATTGTGGCGCTGCACTGCAGGCCACCACGTCGTCTGTTTCGAGAAGGGAACTGCAGCGACTTCGCAACAGCTGCAGCAGGCGGCTCACCTCGTCCTCGCCCCGTAGATCGCATTTGTTGAGAACTAGCAGCAGCCGTTTGCCGAGATCCGTCAGGCTGCTGATCACCGCCAGCTCGGCGGCGCGCAGATCACTGTCCACCACCACCAGCATCAGGTCAGCGCGGCTGGCCCGTTGCCTTGCCTCCTCCTCGCGGCTGCGGCCATCCTGTCCGGCTTCAAGAATTCCCGGGGTATCCACCAGCCTCATGCCCCGATCCAGTCCTCTCAGACGCAGGCGGTAGGTCTGGCTGCTTGCGGTGGAGCCCATGGCAGCACCCACATCGCCGACCATGTCGTTGAGCAGAGCTCGTATCAGAGAGGTTTTGCCACTGGATCCGGTGCCAAACACCACCACCACCAGATCGCCGCGGGCGAGCTCCTCCGCCACCCGCTGCCGCTGTTGGCGGAGACCTTCACGGCTGACATCGTCCTGTAGACGCTCAAGCAGGCGATCGATGCTCTCCAGGCTCTGATGAGCAGCCTGCCGCCTGCTTTGGGGAGGGGTTGCCGGTTGTTGGTCTGCTTGCCGCTTGCTGGCTTTGCCTTGTTTGAACTTCTGCCACCAGGGCCAGCCCCACTGGATCGCCACCATCAGGATCAGCGCGGCCGCCAGCAGCAGCACCGGCGCCACCAGCCAGGCCGGAAGCAGATAGCTCAGATCCCAGATCAGATTGCGAACAGCCTGCAGCAAACCTCCGATCACCACTAGGGCGATCAATGCGCCAAGCAGCCAGAGAAGGAGGCGCTGCTTTGACATCAGTGGTTGCTCACACTGCCGCGTCCGGCAGACCTGATGATGTCAGCCCAGAGCCCGGCGGCCAGGGCGCTGGAACTTTGCGAGGGACTGTTGTCGTCATTGCCCAGCCAGATGCCCAGAACCCAGTGTCGGGAGGGTTCGTAACCGATGAACAACAGGTCGCGTCCCTGATTTGTGGTGCCTGTCTTGCCACCCTCCAAACCGCCTAGGGAGGCGCTGTGCCCTGTGCCTGAGCGCACCACATTGCGCAACATCGCCTGCATCTGCTTGGCCACGGCTGGATCGATCCCCTGTCTTGCACTGTTGCCACTCTCACTGCCACTCCTACTTTCACTGCCGCTGCCGCTTTCCCGTCCACTGGCGGCACCTGTGAGATTGCTGCAGCGCTTGCGCTCGTCATCGCTGCAGGACTCCGCATCCATAAGCCTGCGGATTGTGGTGGGTTGATGCCAGAGCCCGTCGTTGGCAACGGCGGCATAGGCACTGGTCAATTCGATCAGAAGGACCTCGCTCTGTCCGAGTGCAAGCCCAGGCACAGGGTCCAGAGGTGTTGAGATGCCGAGAGCTCTGGCCTGGACAATCACCTGTTCAAGCCCCACGCGTCTTGCCAGCCGCAGGGCCGCAGTGTTACTGCTTCTGGCAAAGGCGCTGTTGAGGCTGAGGGAGCCGTTGCAGCTGCTTTCAAATCTCTGCCCTCCCCATTCAAGGGGTCTGCAATCGATTCGGTCAGCCGGTTTGATCCCCCGTTTGAGGGCGGCCAGATAGGTCATCAGCTTGAAAGTGCTGCCAGGCTGGCGCAGGGCCATGGAGGCCCGGTTGAACTGGCTGAAGCGGTAATCCTTTCCCCCTGCGATCGCCAGCACGCCGCCATTGCGGCTGTCGATCACAACGGCAGCACCCTGGCTGATGCCGAGTCCAGAGGCGCTGTTCAGCAGGTTGCGAAGCTGACGTTCAACCACGGCCTGCAGGACTGGATCCAGATGGGTTTCGATCAGGAAGTTGCCTTCCGCGGCAACGTCGGCGCCCACGAGAGCCGTGAGATCCCTGCGAACCTGGTCGGAATAGAAGGGTGCCGAGGAGCCGTTGCGGCGACTGCATGCCTGCTTGCTGAGTTTGATCGGCCGGCGACGGGCCGCACGGGCCTGATCCAGGGACAGCCGTCCGGAATCGGCCATTTTGTTCAAGACCCTGTTGCGGGCCTCGAGGGCCAGCTGGGGAGCCTGGCAGGGGTCATGGCCATTGGGGGAGGGCAGAAGCCCCACAAGCAGGGCACTTTCCTGCAGATTCAGCTGTCGGGCTGATTTGCCGAAATAGATCCTGGCGGCATCTTCAAACCCCCAGCCCACTCCGAGATACACCCGGTTCAGGTAGCTCAGCAGCAGTTCAGCCTTGCTGAAGCGGTTTTCAAGTTGCAGCGCAACCATTAATTCGCGCCACTTGCGCAGCAGGGTGTCTCCCTGGCCAACCATCTCCGGATAGAGGCTGCGGGCAAGTTGTTGGGTGAGACTGCTGCCCCCTTCAATCAGTTGCCCTCCCGTGAGGTTGACAAGCAGGGCCCGGGCCGTGCCGATGGGATCCATTCCCGGGTGCCACCAGAAACGGTTGTCCTCGCTGGCAAGCAGGGCATCCACCAGGGTTGGCGAGAAGTCCCTGAGGGAGTCAAGCTCCCGGTGTCGGCTGGATTCGGCGGACGCCAGGGGTCGATCATTCCTGTCATAGAGGGCTAATGGTCCCCGCACCATCGCCAGCCTTCCCCTAACCGGCACGGTGAGATTGGCCAGAGTGAAAAGCAGAACGGCGCTGCCCAGGCCGCCGATGAGGGTGGCACCGGTCCAGCGTCTGAGTTGATCCCAGGGCCGTTCAGCCGGGTTCAGGAAGCTCAGGCTCGGAGCATCCGTTTCGGTTGCTGGCGCCAGGCTGATGCTGTCGCCATCCCGTAATTCAACTTCTCGTACCCGCTTCCCTCGCCACCAGAGACCATTGGTTGAATCAAGATCCCTGAGGATCCAGCACTGCCCCTTCCCCTGACGCTGAAGCAGGGCATGCAGGCGGCTCACGGCGGGATGCTGGATCGAGATTTCCATCTCGGGGTCGCGGCCGAGGCGGTAGCCCTCTCCATGGAGCATCACCTGGCGTTGAGGCTGATCCGGCTGATCAATGATCAGCCGGGGCACATCTTGCTGATCAGGATTGCTGCTGGTCATGACGTCGTGTCAGCAGATCGATGCCGAAGCACAGGACCGCCAGATTGATGGCTACATCAGCTGCATTGAAAACCGGGAAGTCAATCGGAACAAGTTGGATGAAGTCGGTCACGTGACCGAGGCGCCAGCGGTCGAGACCATTGCCGAGGGCACCACCCAGGAGAAAGGCTGCCCCGAGGCCCTGCCAGAAGGGAAGTGGTGATGATCGCCAGATCCAGACACACAGCCCCAGCGCAAAGGCGAAGCTCAGCACGCCAAGGATGGGAGTGGCTCCACTGAACAGACTGAAGGCTGCGCCGGTGTTCTGCACAAGTCGCAGCTGCAGCAGGCCTGGCACAAGCCTGCCCGTCAGTGTGGCCTCGAGGTGATCTCTCGCCCAGCTCTTGCTGAGTTGATCGAGGATCACCAACAGTGCGCTGATCAGAATCAGGGTGTGCCGCTGAAGAAGGCGTCGTGTCATTCGATGATCAACAGGCGCCTGATCGGGATGGCAAGCAGCCCCACTGCAGCGCAGAGCGCCAGCTGGGAGGGCAGGGGACCAAGGGTGTAAGTGAACAGCAGTTCAGAGAATGGCTCGGGCCAGCGGTTGAGGGCGCTGCCGATCGCCAGATTGAGCATGCCGCAGAGTTGCAGCAGGAGCAGCCCTGCCATGGCGGCGAGTGTCAGCTTGAGCAGATCACCCATGCCGTCCTGCTGGGCAAGGCGACCGCTCAGCCAGGCGGAGGGGATGAAACCGGCGAGATAGCCGAAGCCTGGCGTCAGCACATAGCTCAGCCCACCACCGCCATGGAAAACCGGTAGATCCACAAGCCCGATGGTCAGGTAGGCCACTGCTGCCATCATTCCAGCCCTGGGTCCGCAGATGATCGCGCAAAGCAACAGGGCCGGAACCTGCCAGGTGCTTGGCAGGCTCAGAACCTGCGGAGGAACTTCGGCGATCGGCAACAGCAGGGCCGCAGGAATCAACCCTCCGACCAGGATCATCATCAGGCCGGCAAGGGCGCCGCTCCAGGTGGCTAGAGCCCGCACATCAGCATTTCAACTCGTCCCATCCTGCAGTAGGAGTGGGGTACTGCCCAGTGTTCATGGACCCTGCCATCGGTGACCAGGTGCAACTCAGGGGGCCTCTGCCCTATCTCAAAACGGCGGATCCGATGCCGATGCTGCGTCCTCCCGAACTGATCTCCCCCGATGAGATCGGTGAGATGGTCGCTCTCCGTAGTGGTGGAACTGCCGTGGTGCGCTTTCGACGGGGCAAGTTTCTGATCTCAATCAAGGTCCTTAAGCTGCTCGATCCAGCAGAGCCCGGGAGGCAGGATGCTTTCGCTGCTCTGCCTGATGACAGCAACAGAGACTCCTGAGGGGGAGCCAAGACTCAGCTTGGTTGAGCAGGTCGTGCCTGCCAGGATCTGCCCAGTTCAGTGAGGGTTTTCTCCGGTCCACAGAGGCTGAGCAGAGGAGACTGGAGATGGCGCCTGGCTGCCTGCTGAAGGTCATCGCTGCCCATCGCTTCGATCGCTTCGAGATTGCGAAGGTCCTGGTCATCGGGCAAGCCAAGTCCCCTGAGCTGGGCACGACGTTCGGCCCGTTGTCCGGTGGTCTGGCAGGAATGGGCGAGATGGCCGCGGAATTTCGCCTTCGCCAGGGCCATGTCTTCAGCTGAGAGAGTGCCACTGCTCATCTCCCACCAGCTCTCCAGCAGCAGGCTGAGGCTCAGTTGTGCCCTGTCCTCACTTGTGGAGGCATGAAACACAAACGGAGCCGCGGCCCGACGTGCCGGGTGGTGAACCCCCACGTCATAGGCCACACCATGCTCCTCCCTCAATCGCCGGAAGAGCAGGCTGGACATCCCCTGGCCAAGATGGCACTGCAGCAGGCGCAGGGCCAGGTCATCGTCATGGCCATGCTCAAGGGTGGGTTGGCCGATCATGATCACCACCTGGTTGGTGGGTTCCGGTGTCAGGCTGAGGGTTGAAGGGTTCTCCGGCAGAGGCCTTGATTGCAGAGGACTTGATGTCCCTGAAGCCGTTGTAGGGCTGCTAGTGCGAGCAGCAGCAGCAGCGGTAGCAGCAGCAGCAGCAGCGGTGAGGGCCTGGAAAGGTTCCATGTCCAGCAGCTTCTGCTCGAGGGTGTCCGGCAGGGACCCTGCCAGGGCAAGGATCGGCATCGATGCAGCCAGGTTGTTGGCTAGAGGCTTTAACTGCTCCCTGTCGATCCGGCTGAGTTCATTGCTGAGCCCGAGGGGGTCATGGCCATAGGGTCCGTGCCCATAGGCCAGCTGTCGCCAACCGTCGAAAGCCAGGTGGAAGGGATCCTCACGCTGTCTTTGCAGTGCCTGTAGGCAAAGGTCTTTCTCGAGATTGATCTGATCAGGATCCAGGTGGGGATCGATCAGCATCCAGCCGATCAGGGGCAGCAGCTGATCGGCATCCTCCTCCAGGCATTTGAGACTGATCAGGGTGCCGTCTTCATGGGTGTCGCAGCGCAAGCCGGCTCCACAACCTTCCACAAGGTCGGCAAGCTCAAGGTGATTGAAGGGGCCACATCCCCTGGAGAGAAGGGATCCGAGAAGATTATGGGCGCCCCTCTGGTCTTGCGGATCAGCACTGCTGCCGCCGCAGGTCCAGAGCTTGGCCGCCATCACCCCTGGGCTCGCCACGGGCTCGAGCACGAGGTTCAGGGAAGGCATCAGGAGGCCTCCAGGGGCCTGGCAAGAAGTGTGAAGCTCCTGTCAGGTTGCAGCAGGGGAAGGATCTCCTGCTGGAGGCGATCAGCGCCCCAGGCGTTCAGATGCTCCAGGGGTTGCAGCAGCGGTTGTGGTCGATTCCAGAGTGCCTGTGGACCTGCCAGACCTGCCACCTGACCAGCCGCTTCAAGGTTGAAACAGAGTCCGTTCCTGACCAGTTGCCGAGCCCGGGCCATCTCCTGGTTCAAGGGTGGGCTGTCGAGCCCGGCGATGAGCAGGGTTCGGATCTCCTGCTCGACGCGCTGCAGCTGATCCTCGGGACAACAGGCCTCGAGCATCACCAGGCTTCCCTGCTCCAGGGCTGTTACATCCATATCAATGGATTCCACGATCTGCAGCTCCTCCCTCAGATGCTGAACCAATCGGCTGCGTCTCCCTTCGGCAAGAAGGGTTGTTGCCAGATCTGCTCCCATGATCATCGCCTGATTTGAGGCCGGTGGAATCAGCCAGGCCATCAGCAGACGTCCCGATTCAAGTCTTGCCACCCGGATCTCCTCTCGACCAGCGGTGAATTCCAGCGTCGATGGGCTTTGCCATGAGCCCTCGCCCCTGGCCCCTTGATTGGCTTGTGGAGCAGCCGTGGCTTGTTGAGCATCGTTGGCTTGTGGAGCAGCCGTGGCTTGTGGAGCAGCCATGCCAAAGGGGTGATCCATGGCCTCAAGCCAGTTTCCGCTGAGAACTTCCGCCAGCTCTGCTGGGATCGCACCGGCGATGGCCATGCAGCAGTTGGGACCTTGGTAACGGCGGTGGTGAAACCTTCGCATCGCTTCGGGATCACTGGCGTTGAGGCTGGCTTCAAACCCGAGGATCGGGCGTCCGTAAGGGTGATCTGTGCAGCAGCCTTTCAAAAGTGTCTGAATCACCTGCTCATCGGGTTGATCTCGGTACTGGGCGATTTCTTCAAGCACCACCTCTCTTTCCATTGCAAAGGTGTCGGCACGCAGGGCCGGTCTGAGCACCAGGTCGAGCAGCAGTTCCAGTGCCTTGGTTGCGGCTGAAGGGGGAACCAGAACATGGAAATGAACATCATCAAATCCTGTGGCGGCATTGCTGCTTCCCCCCAGTGCTTCGATGCGTCGATCGAACTCACCAGCCTGCAGGCGCTCGCTTCCTTTGAACACCATGTGCTCGAGGAAGTGAGCCAGGCCCTCCTCCCCAGGTTGTTCGCTGAAACTGCCGGCCTGGCACCAGATATCCAGACAGGTGAGCGGTGCATCCGGCATCGTCGCGATCACACAGCGCGTGCCGTTGTCCAAGGTCCTATGGGACAGTTCTGGTTGCCTGGTTTTAACCGTCATCCCCTCGTTCGAGCTGCTGTGCATCCCGATGAAATCGTAACCACGTTGATCCGATTGAAGAATGCCGCAGATTGATGATTTCTTCCAGCCTCAAAATAGGTCCAGGTGGTGAATCCACAAGGTCATCAACAAGGCCATCAACTGCTCAGCTGCTCAATGTTCTCAGTCGAGATTCAGTTGCCGTTCTGCTATCCCTCGAATCCTTGGATCTGCAGACAGTGTGAATAGTCAAGATTGCAAAGCATGTTTGTTTTGAGCAGTTCATCTGTGATCAATCAGATCCCTGAGCTGTTGGATCTTTCTGAGGGAACTCTGTGGCTGGAGTCCACTGCATTGGCTTTTCAGGGGTTTCTCAATGCCGTCCCAGGGCTTGTCCCCCGGGATTGATCTCCAGGTCTGTTCAGGGGTGAGCTGATCGCGGCATGAGTTGCGTGGCAAAGTCTTTTTTGGTGTTCCGCCATTCCCGTGCCACCTTCCTCCTCTGACAGCAGTCAGAGCCTCCACCCCTTG